>Ga0326727_10002071_pt1 | contig 70740 bp, 61 predicted proteins | sample MB2enrmetagenome_FD_207643 | JGI IMG/M metagenome (GOLD analysis project Ga0326727, IMG submission 207643) | Lab enriched peat soil microbial communities from McLean, Ithaca, NY, United States - MB29MY | ecosystem: Environmental > Terrestrial > Soil > Wetlands > Peat | place: USA: New York...
CCCCAGCCAAATGTCCCCCCACTGCCAACAAAACTCCCGCCGATGCCACCGAGCAGAGGAAGGGTTTCAAGTATGCTCTCTGGATGGTTCCCAGGAGCGGGTAACCCGTCTGGTGGTGGAAAAGATAGACGAAATAGACTGTGCCGACAAAGACCGCGATGGTGGTTCCCCAAACGGCTCCACTAAGCCCAAAGTAGTAAATCAGAACCAGGCTGAGCACAAGGTTGAGTAAGACGCCGACGAAGGCTGAATAGATACCAGGCCGAAGCACGCCTCTCCCGATAAAGATCAGGTAGCCAGGGCCACACGTGAGATTAAAGAAGTCAATTGCCGCAAGCACTGCCAAGGGGAAGGCAACAACAGCCAGTTTAGGTCCCAACCAAAGTTGAACTAGCGGCCTTGAAAAGGTCACCACAAATACCACAGCGGGAAGTCCGCATAGTGCCATGTACTTATGGCAGCGGAAGTAAAGCTCCCGAAGCTTTTCCTGAGCTTCATTGGCATTTAATTCGGAAGCGGCAGCCATGACGGGACTCAAGAGCATTTCCGGGATGGTCCGGATTTTCCAGGCGGTGTCACTTGCAATATTGTAGAAACCTGCTGCCGCAACGCCCGTGAACAGTGCGAGATAAAGTTTGTCAATTTGCATGTGCACGGTGGTAGCAATCTGCGTGAGGTACACCTGAAGGCCGAAGCTGAAAATATGCCTTATCTCTCTGGGTTCGCTGCGCAAGGGGTTAAGGTTCAGCTCCGGAACAAGTCTGTGCACGACCCAGACATAGCAGAGGAGGGTCAGCAATGGTGCGAGAAGGTTTGCAAGGACCAATCCCTCGAGCCCCTGCCCCCGCCACAGGAGAACAACCGTGAGCAAGGCCCGGGCAAGAACAGTGACGGACGTCAGGATGTTGCTGAGATCCATTCGCTGCAGCCCGTTCACAATCGAGTAGAAAGGTATGGCAAGAGTGTTCACGGCAACGATGCCGCTAAAGAGATACCAAAGCATGTGGAGTTGGGGGCGGGGAATCAAGGGTTCATGAAAAAAGAGCGGGATCAGGAAGCCCGAGGCGAGGCACAATGCGCCTACCAGAAGCGCCGCAATCAGTATGTAAAGCATGAGACCCGTATCGACGAGGCGATTGAGCGCCGGGTTGTCTTTACGAGCGTAATACTCGGCGACGTGCTTGGTGAGCGTCCCCGCCAATCCCATATCGCTGAGCGCAGTCAGGCTGATGATCGCAAGGAAGACGGCCCAAATGCCGTAGTTCGTCACGCCTATTTTGCTGAGAATGTAGGGAATGAGAATGAGGGGAATGGGCCAGAGCAACGCTGCTCGCAATCCTGAAAAGAGGACGTTTCGGATGATCTTTTGGCTGACGGGTTTTTGTTCGGGTAATACCAGACTCTTGAGCTTTTCCAAGCAATTCTCCTGAAAATCACTCTGCCCTCATTGTACAGGCACGCCATGGCGTGCCCCTACGCCTCTAAAACATATCATGCGAACAGGAGTGACCGGAGGATCTTCGAGTAGATCGGAACGGTCCCCTTCCATCTCCGGCGGACCTTGCCTAAGGGGCTCAGCGAAAACAAGACGGCCAGCGGCAGTTTGATGCAGAGCGTAGCAGCCAAGGTTAGCCGGAAGAGCAGAAATCGGCCGGGACTGGAGTGCTTCCGGAAAAACCGAATTAGCCCCTCGAAATACATGGCAGCCTTTTGCGCGCGCGGGACCTTCTTGAAGGAGGAGCCGCCGTAATGAGTTATTTGGGCCTCCGGGCAATACAAGAGCCGCCAACCGGCCTTCTTCAAGCGATAACAGAGGTCGGTATCTTCGAACAAGAAATAGAATCCCTCATCGAAGAGGCCGACTGCGTCCAGCGCCTCCCGCCGGGCGAGGAGGCAAGCCCCGTCAATCTGTTCCGCGTCGCCGCCCCGCTTGTCATCGCGACGATTGGTGAGCAGATCCCGCGTGGCAGGAAACTTCTCGAAAATGACGTCAAGGTTCAATAGCTCTGAAACCATGCCGCGCAAACAGGGAAACCGCTTCTGTGCGTTGCCCCTTTGCAACGAACCATCCGGGTTGAGGAATTTCGGCCCCACGGCCCCTATGCGAGGATCGGCATCCATCACGCGCACAAGCAGGCCGAGGGCGCCGGGGCGAAATTCCGTATCGTCGTTCAAAATCAATACGTACTTCCCGCTGCTCATGCGGATGCCTTTATTGTTGCCTTCTGAGAAGCCTAAGTTCTCCTCGTTCCGGATAAGGCGGACCAGAGGAGACAGCTTCGCAACCTTTTGCGGGGTACCGTCGCAGGAAGCATTGTCAATCACGATGATCTCAGAAGCGATTCCCGCCCTTTCGATTTCTGCGAGGCAGGAGGCCACGCAACGTGGAAGCAAATCCGGCTGATTACGAGTCAAGATGCAGATCGACAATTCCATCGGATCGTTTCCTCGAGAACTTGCAAGACCTTCCCCGCGTACTTCTCAACCGTGAATTGTTCTTGAGACCAGCGGCGTCCGTTCTCGCCCATCTGCCTTGCCGCCTCAGGATTGTCGATCAGGAATTTGACCTTTTGCGCAAGGTCCAGATAATCTCCCGGCGTGTAAAGCAGCCCGTTAAAATTTTCTCGGATGAGTTCGGGCGTTGCTCCGCCTCGTGCCCCCACAACCGGCTTCCCCAATTTCATGGCCTCGACGGTGGAGCGGCCAAACGCCTCGGACTGCGAGCACATGAGAGCAATGTCGGACTCTTCGACGAATGGGCTAGCGTCCGGAACGCAGCCCGTGAATTTGACGCGCTGTTCCAACCCGCAGCGTGCGATGGCGCTCTCCACTCTTTCAAGATCGCTGGCGTTCCCCGTTCCCACGAGGTTCAGTTCGGCTTGAACCCCTTGGCCGATCAACTGCGCGAGAGCCTGCACCGCGTCGGTCTGGCCCTTTCCCTCCTGGATAGCACCTACTAATACTAACTTTACAGACCCGAGCCGTCCAAGGGGTTTCAGAACCTTGTCAGCCCCACACCGAGCTTGCACATTGACGGCTTGGTAGATCATCCGTATTTGATGCTGAGGAATGAACTGCGCGTAGTAGGCTGCAATGGCCTTGGAGTTAACAATGACGAAGGCTGATAGCCGGCCGATCATCTTGATCGTCAGTCGAGTTCCCAGATCGAAGGTCGAACCGTATTCTTTCTTGCAGAACTCGTGGATGTGCCAGATATGTGGTTTGCGGAGAAGGAACGCAGCTAGCGCGCCCACTGGGATCACGGAGGTATTGGTCAGAACGACGTCAACACCCCAGCGCCTGAGTTGAGCCAAGACGGGCAAAACCATGACCAGAGCGAAGAGGTTAAGCAGCCTGCCCCTGGGCCGCACGCTGATCCACCCTCGATACGGGATAAAAGCAAAAGTCACACCACGACGATGCAGCTCTTCGGCTAACCAGCCCCTCTTTCGCAGCACAACCGAGCAGGTCACTCCTCGTTCGAGGAGGCCGTCGATAAGCTCAAGCAAGGCTCTTTCGGCCCCGCCAGCCGCGCTGTCGTGGGAAATAAAAGCGGCTCTCATGCGCCCGATATCACCCCTGTCCCATCGCCGAAGGGGAAGAAGGGTTTGTAGGGGCGGCTTTGGTGGCCGCCCGCGGGCGACCCCCAGGATCGCCCCCACGAGCGGCGACCCAGGCAATAAGCTGTGGAGCAATTTGGCCGCATTCTTCCATATTTCGGAAATGCTGACGAGACCCATCGAAAACGTATCCACCTCTTAGGCGCGTCAAGTACTCCCACCCGGGAAGGCAGTGAATCATCCGCGCCAGCGCGCTTTGGAGCATGGAACGAACCTTGAAATTTCTCTTCTGCATAAACGCTGCGCGCTTAATGTCCTCCGGTTGAGTTGCGATGTACGCTTCCAGGATTCGCCACGCGTCCGCAACGTCCGCTCCGTTCCGTTCGTGTGTGGCGACGCTTTCAATGCTCTGGAGGAGCATATTGCGCCGGTTAACTTCATAGGGGATAGTTCCGGCGCCGCAACTCTTCCTCACACCTTCAAGGGTTTGGGCCACGCTGACGGACACTGTGGCAAGGTCCAAATCAATCGCTCGCCGAAAGCTCTCTGTCTCTTCGAACTCCGCCAAGAATTCCTGGAAGGCCCGACCGCTGTTGAAGCCCAGCGTGAACCCAATCGAGCGTGGTGTTGCGCCATCGATCCCCAGTGGCCAGCCAACGAACACATACTGCTCAGTATTCAGAAGCAGGCTGGCGGCAGCGCTGTAATCCGGACAGGGAGGAATGAACATCCTTCCATGAACCTGACGCACTCTCGGAATTAATCTCTGGTGGCATATGGAATTCAAGAATCTGGGCATGTGAACGGCCAAGTCCAGATGCAAATCGAAGAGCTCCCGCAGCACATCCCGGCTGGAGAGAAGCCGAGTATGGTATGGGGGCTTGGCAAGAGCTAGATGATTCCGCAGGTAGGGCTGGAGCCAATCCGGCGAGTAATATGTGCAAGAATTCCAAGCTGCAAGGTCTACCTTGTATTCGTTAAGGGCTGCCATGGCCCTTTCCACCGCATAGGAAATAAAGTAGGAATCGTCCGTCAGAAATGTCACGTACTCTCCGGTGGCGTGGGAGAGCGCGAACTCCCAACTATCGGGCATGGCCAGAGGGCGATCCGTTCTGACATAACGAAGCCGAGGATCCTGAAAGGATTCGTAGACGTGGCGTGTTTCTTCATTTCCACAGTAATTGTCACTGACCAGAATCTCGAGGTCCTGCCAGGTTTGGCACAGGGCGCTGGCGAGCGCCACCTTCAAAAGATGAGCGCGGTTGCGGGTTGGGATTACGATGGAAACCTTCGGCATTTTAGGAGACCACTCCGGCCCGCGCCGGCTTCAGGAAACTCAGCCGCCGCAAGGTGGCGCGCAATTCATCCCCCAGCAGTCGATAAGCTGCCGCCACGTACGCGAGGGAAGCGCAGATGTAACCTAAGGCTAGGGACCGAACGGTAAAGGGCCCAGCGAGCGCAATAATGGCCCAGGCTCCGCCATAGGTCAAGGCAGCGAGTCCAAACACTCTGAACACGTGGATGTACCACTTCACAACCGGCATATCCAGGCATTCCGAACAGACACGCGGCACCAGATACGCGTAGGTGAAAAGGTGGTAAAAGATCCAGGAGAACCCTGCCCCGGCGATCCCGAATTTGTACACCAGTAGAACGGTCACGGGCAAGGCTGCGAACAGCGCATAGTAGTTTGAGCGGGCAGCGATTTGAGGCTTACCCACTGCCAGCGAGAAAACATAGGGGACACTTAAGGTTGCATTCATGCAAAAACCGACACACAAGAAGGTGATGGGCCAAAGCAACATCTGGGCTGCTTGCGCGTTCAGTGCGAAAGTGAAGACAGGGCGAGCAGCGAAGGGGATGGCCGCGAACAAGGGTACGGTTGCATAGCACAGAAGGTCCTGTAACTTTCGATATTGGTGCAGGAGCCCATCACGGTCGCCCTGCTGGTGCAAAGCCGAAAAAGAAGGGAAGACTGCCTGGGAAACCGAGGTTGTTACGAGCATGCCGCGCGATACGGCGCTGTAGGCCAAGCCGTAATATCCAAAGATGCCGAGCGGCAGAAGCTTGCTCACGATCGCTTTATCCGATTGCGTATGAATCATAGAAAAAATCGTGATCCCGGCCAAGCGGAACGTAAATCCGGCATTGCGATGAATCACCGCAGTCGAAACGTTGGGGATGAATGCGCGTGCGCCAAAAAAATGAGCGCACACGCCCAAGTAAAAGACCAGGCCTATGAGATAGCAAGCGGCCATCCAGAGGGTAACCTCAATCAGGCCGCCACCCAGAAAGAGGACTAGGATGGCGCCGAACTGCTGTAAAGCGCTGCCTCCCACGTCGATGAGATTGATGAATTCCATGCGCTGAATTCCGCGCAGAATGCTGGCGCAAAAGGAGCGAGGCAGCGCCAGGAGTGTGGCGATTCCCAGCACGCGCAGAACCAGAGTGGCGGTTGCAGGACTGAGGGTATCCAAGTTGATCCACTTGGTGACGAGCCACGGCGCCAGCGCATAAAGCGCCGCGATCGCCACGAAGTAGAGGCCCCAATAAAAGGATGAGGCGGTTTGTAGCAGCTTCCGGATATAGGCCGGGTCGTTTTCATAAAAGGCCGCGACTTCGCGGACGGTGGTTTCGTTTATTCCCAAAGCCAAGATGGCTGTGAGGAGGGCGTTGAGCGTGAACGTAAAGTAGATGATCCCCAGGGCGTCCTGGCCCAACTGCCTAAAAATAAACTTAACGGCCACGAAACTCAGGACGATCGACAGCCCCTGGCCGAATGCGTTGTAGAGAATGTTTTTTGAAACCCTTGACATCAAACCTCAGAGTGAAACCATCCTATTTCCGGAGTAAGTAGGCATCGGGCCAGTAGGTTACCCCGAGTCGAGACGGCGCCGAATCGAGCTCGAATTCGGGGTGCGCCGCCAGGAATTCGTGGACCGCCGCCTTGGGGTTGTCTCGCGTCCATTCCACCTTCCCACCTGGCACATCATCGAGGTCTTCCATAATGCCATCCGCGGCCACGATATAGCACCCCGTGCTGACCAGCGGAGCGTAGAGCTCGAGCTCTTTCCGCACATGCTCTTTGCTGTGATTTGAATCCAGAATAACCATCACCTTTTCATTCGGGGAGATCAAGCCCCGGACCTCCGCGAGGGTTTCGGGCGCAACTGAACTGCGTTCGATCAGGGTTATCCGTTTCTTGAGCGGGTGCGCCTCGATCGCCTTGCGATTATGCGGCCTGATTTCAATGTCGATGGAGATCACGCGGCCCCCTCCCAGGACCTCCAGCAAGCTTGCATAAAACACGCTCGAGCCACCGTGCGCGAGGCCAGTTTCGACGATGACCTGCGGTTGTACCTTATGGATTACCTCCTGCACCACAATGAGGTCCTCTGGTAATTGAATGACCCGTCGCCCCATCCACGAGAAGTTATAAGAGTATTTCGCGGCCCAGCCGGCCTTGATCCACAGTCGGGAGATAACTTGGAAGGCCTCGTGGCCGTAGAGAGGGAGAGTGCACGATTCATCACCCGCGTACGTCACGGTTAAGGTCCGGGTCACCAGATCAGCGGTCAGGTTCCGAATGTTCTTCACTACCCCTCCCATCCTCAGGTCATTCCTGCGCTGACAACTGCACGAGCGGAATCTCCAGCGCTAGTTGCGATAATATCATTCTGTTCTCTTCCAGGTAATTAGGGTTCATATTCAAGATTCCTGCCACGCGCCCACTTGGTTCTTGGAGATGCTCAGGGGCTACAATCGCATGTCCCGTCCCGGCAACATACTTCCCTTGCTTGGCGGGATTGATGTCGATGAGGAAGCGAATACGTCGATCCTGAGGATCCATCGCGTTCACTAAGGTCGCTCCTTTGGCTGCCGCCCCCCAGACAGCGCAGCCCCCGGCCTTCGAGAAAGCTTCGATTTTTACTTCGCAGGCTTGCATTCGCTCCTCGAGTCTTGCCAAAAATGATTGGATTTTCGTCCATAGCCCGGATGTGGGCTGTGACCGTGGCGTTCCTGCTACGCGGCCAGCCAGGGCAGGCTTGGCCTCGATGCACAAGTATTGCTGATCGAAACCCAATCGTGTCTCGAGGACCTGAAATCCGGTCTGCTCGAATGCCCAGGCTAGACTCGAGGCGGCGAAATATGAGCAATGCTCATAGAAGAAATCCCAGAACGTCAGGGTGTCGAGAATCCAGGGCAGCGCTGGAGTCTCAAAATATACCGCTGAGCTGACCCGGTCCCCGATTGCATGCCGAACCGCGCTGAGCATTTCCAAGGGTGATTGCACGTGCTCGATAACATGGCGGCAGCAGACAAAGTCGGGGGCATATTGCGTCTGTTGAGAATCATAAAATGCGCGGACGAAGCGCACCGCCCCTTGTTCAGCGGTCTCCGGACCGATGTAGGTGGGATCGAATCCAATTCCTCTGTTTCTACCGTCCTTGCAGAGCAGCCGGAGGAAGTCCCCTTTCCCGCACCCCACCTCGATAATCACTTTATCGCTAAGGCCGTATTTCGTCAGAAGAAAATCCGCCAACTCCTCCAGGTACCGCTTGAAATACGGCGAGCGGCTTTGGGTGTTTTCGTAAGCGGCCGAGTAACTGAGACTGCCGGGATCGAAGGCCGTGTTAAAAACAAAACCACATTCTGTGCAGAACGCCAGCAAGAGATCCCCTCGTTTGAACCGGCGCGCCTCCTCAGCGCTTAGGCACGCCCTGTTCTGATGAACGGGCACGTTCCGGCGTTCAAAGAAGATGCGTGGGGAAGGGCTCGCACAGAGTGGGCAAGCACGCATTGTCTCGGATTGAGGCATTGAGGGCGCTCCTTCAATCTCCTGCCACTCTTGACTTCCACCAGTTACACGTCTTGGCCAACCCCTCCTCAAGGGTAAGGGAAGGTCTCCAACCGACCGCGCTTGCCAGCCTGTTAACGTCTGCCAACACCAACGGTGGGTCCTGAGGGTCGGTGGGCAAAGCTCCAAACGCGAGGTGTGCTTCGCGTTGCAGAAGGCGCGCAACGGTTTCAATTAAAGTCCGCACCTTGATCGCTTGCCCGGAGCCAACGTTCACAGCGCCCGAGAGATCGCTTCTTGCTACCGCCCACATCGCCGATGCAGCGTCCTCGACGTGGAGAAAGTCCCGCATCTGTTCTCCTCGCGTGCACTTTGCTATTCCCCCGTCGAGCAAAGTTAGAACGACATAGGGAATCAACCGCTCTTCGGCCTCCATGGGCCCGTACAGCAGGAAGAAGCGCGTCCAGGCAAAGCTCATGCCTGCCTTGGTGCAAAGAGCTTCCAGAAGTTCCCGCGTTGCATTTTTGCAGATGCCATATAAGGAACGTGGCCTCAAGGGAGTCACGTCTTCCGTCAGGAGCCCGTAATCCCAGTCATATTCAGCGCACGTTCCCGCCCCCACGAATCGGGAACAGCCGGACTCGGCAAGAGCCTTAGCTAAGGAAAGACTCATGCTCACACAGTCCAAGTTTTCTCTGGCTTGCCAATACTTGCCCGTTTCGACGTACCAGGCGAGGTGCAATGCTTTTTCCGGCCGGGTCTCAGCGGCCAACCTGCGTACGGCGTCGCCATCAAACAAATCGCAATGCAATAGAGAAACCGAGCCCAAGCAGTCGCTTAAGCGCTCGGAAGACTCTCCCGGCCTCAGTACAGCGATGACGCTGTGTCCTTCCTGGAGCACGCTTCGCACCACTTGAGAGCCGATGAATCCGCCCGCCCCGGTAATGAGTACTTTCATCGAACCATCCAAGCTCGTAGCGCCCCGACTTGGCGGAGCATTTGCCCACCTCAAGGTGGGAGCTACACACGAAGTTTGCCGGCCGAAGGTCGGCGCTACACACGAAGCGGGACACGATCTCCTGCTAATAGTGCTTCACTTCCCAGTTGTAGGGAATGCGATCACTGTTAGGGTCGAGACGAGTAGTCCGGGAGGGGTCGTGCGGGTGCGTAGCGCAGTTCGCCACGATTGCGTAAGGCGTGCTCATCCCCTTCATACCATTCCATATGTCGGGAGGAATGACGACCAAAGAGTAATTATCCGGTCCCAGAAAGATCTCCATCAGCTCATTTTGAGTTGGTGAGTTGGGGCGATCATCGTACACCACAAGTTTGATCCGGCCCTCGATGCAGGCGTAGTTCAGCGACATTTCACGATGTTTATGCCAACCTTTGATTACCCCGGGATAAATCGTCGTAAAATAAATCTCTCCGAACTGAAGAAAGTGCGCGTCCGTGCACTTCAACATATGAAAAATCGTCCCCCGCTCATCCGGGATTCGTTTCAACGGGATAACCTGTACTCCCTCAATCATCGTAGTGTTCCTTAGCCTCGGCATTTGACAGTAGGCAGTGGGCAGTAAGCAGTAAGCAGTGCCGCCAGCCATGGGGCAGAAGCAGCCCTCTGCCCATTGGGTGGGAGTATGAGCCGCAAAGTGCGCAAAGATCGCAAAGCCAACTGGCGAAAGCACAGTGCCTCGTGGCCAGTGCCTCGTGCCTGGTGTCCACTCCGGACGGCCTGCTGCCTACTGCCTACCGCCTACTAGGGTTGTATCAACCCTTTCTTCACTGCAAAGAGAACCAGTTCCGCCGTGCGGTGGAGGTTGAGAGTCTCCATGACGCGAGCGCGGTGGACGGCGACTGTATTGACGCTGATATTAAGCAGCGTAGCAATCTCCTTATTGGATTTTCCCTGGGCGATTAACTGGAGGACTTCCTTTTCGCGCAGGGTTAGCTTTTCATATGGATCTTGGCTCGTACCCTGAAACGTTCCCGCCTTCATACTCTCCAGCACGATATGGGAGACCCCGGGGCTGAAGTAGGCTTGGCCCTCCGCCAGCGCCATCACGGCTCGCGTCAGATCGACCTCAATGGCATTCTTCAGGATATAACCCTTGGCGCCCAGTTCGAAAGCCTTGCGGACGTACGCTTCATTCGAATACATGCTGAGGATCAGAATCTTGATTTGCGGATTGGCCTTGAGCACTTCCGCGGTTGCCTCGAGCCCTCCGAGTTCCGGCATGGAGAGGTCCATCACTACCACATCCGGTTTCAGCTCCTTGCACTGCTCGATGGCCTCGAGGCCGGTGCGCGCTTCTCCGACCACGGTGATGCCGGGATCATCCTCGAGGATGCGCCGGAATCCCTGGCGGACCAGAATGTGGTCTTCTGCGAGGAGGACTCGAATTTTCTTGTCTTTGCTGGGGGTTGTCACGGTTCAACTCACCTCTTGGACAGCGTGGTCCAGAGACGGCCTGCGGAGGGGGACGTGGACGTTGACTACTGTTCCCCTTTGCGGCGTCGAGCGTATGGAAAAAGAGCCCTTCAGGTGCTCGGCTCTTTCCCGCATGCCCATCAATCCGATTCCCTGACCCGCCACTCGATTGCCTTCCGGGCTGAGCGCAAAGCCTGCACCGTTGTCCCGAATTTCAAGGTTCAAACTGCCCACTTCCTCTTCCACAGTCACCCAAGCCTCTTTCGCCCCGGAGTGACGGGCCACGTTGTTTAAGGCTTCCTGGACGATTCGATAAAGGTGAATGGCGTCCTCGGGAAGGAAGAAGCCGTCCGAGAGCCTGCCTTTGTAGTGTACCAGGATCCCGGTCTGCCGCGAGAATTGGTCGACGAACCACTCCAGAGTCTGCGCCAGTCCGAAATCGTCCAGGATCGCCGGCCGGAAGATCTGCGATTCGGAGCGCACTGACTGAAGAGTGTCTTCGACGATTTTCTTCACCGCCTTCACATCCTGGACGAACACCGGGTCTTTGTCCAGGGCCTTTTGACTGGCGCGGCCCAGGGTGACGCCGATCGCCGTCAGGATCTGGCCGAATTCGTCGTGAAGGTCGCGCGCCACTTGCCGCAGAGTCTTCTCCTGAACGTCGATCAATTTCCAGGAGAGCATGCGAAGCTGTTCGGACTGGGTTTGCAGTCGTTCGGCAAGGTGGTGCAAGCGATCGAATGTCTTCCGGTTGGCTTCCAGTGTGTAGAGCCCTGTGCCCAGCGCCACCAAGAAAAGGATGCCGATCAACATGAGAATATCCCGTTTGACTCTGCCGTAGGTCAAGCTGACTTGCTGCCCAGCCTCGGTCTGTGCCTGATCGTTGAGCGCCAACAAGCGCGTGATGATCGAGGAGATGTTCTCCCGCTTACTCTCGAGCTCGGACCGGATCATGTATCGTGCGGTTTCCTCGTGGCCACGGTCGGCCAATTGAAAGGCTTCGTCGGCGCTGAGCCAGAAGTCGTCGAGCACGTCGCGCAACTGTCCGCGTTTTTGGTCGCCGGCGGCCGTGCTGGCGGCATACTGCCCTTCCAGCCGCTGGGCTTCATCCATGTCTTGCCGGACCCGCGTAAACTCGCCTTTCCAGTAAAAAATGGGATAGCGGCTTTCGGGCAGCGTCATATCACGAAGGGATACCGCGAGCTGGTAGGTATCGTCCTGCAAACGCAAGAGCTGTAGCGAAGCCTTGCGGTTCATCTGCACAACGTTCACCTGAAAATCTTCCAGCCAGCGAATTTTGTAAATGGTGTAACCGGCGAAAATGAGGAAAATAGCCAAACTGAGGCCCAGTCCCAGCCAAAGGCGCGCAGAAGGCGAGGGAATCTCACTCAAGACGTCGTGTTCGGTCTCCGGTCGGATCATTGCGCAAGCGACGCGAATAGCAGGCAACCCATTGTGTTAGGCTAGAACTTTCCCACCCATGCCACACGGTGACCCGCCCACCAGTACGGGCGCAAGGCCTTGCGCCCCTATAATCTTGTCACTGAATGTGAGGAGTTTCAAGCGAGTACGCACCTGCCGTTGTAGGCGCGGCCCTTGTCGCCGCCCTCGGAGAACCACGGAGGTTGCCCCTACGACTGTTGAAGGTGGAAACTAACAGGATTTCAGATGCGAACCGACATAATCCGTGAAGCACCGCTCAATCGCCATGGTTATCTTTCCCGGGGCATTGTAGCGCCACTCCGGATCGATGCTTCCCACGGCGGCGACTTCACGAGTGGTGGAGCTGATGAAGACTTCCGCCGCTTTGGAGAGGTCCTCCGGCGACACGTTCTCTTCGCGGAGCTCGAAGCCGGCCTGAGGCACAACCTCGAGCAGAACATCGCGGGTGACGCCCGGCAGGCATCCACTAGAAAGCGGTGGGGTCAGCACTTTGTTCCCGCAAACCAGGAAGACGTTTGCGGAGGTACACTCCGCAAGATGGCCGCGCTCGTTGAGCAGCAGCACGTCGTCAAATCCCTCCGCGTGGGCTTTTTCCAACAGAGCCGCGTTCTGCACCCAGGACAATATCTTGGCTCCCGCCAGCCGCGTCGCAGAGTAGATGGCTTGTGGTTGAAGCTTGAGGCGATGGAGCGCCGGCCACTGAAACAGTTCTCGCGTGAAGATCAGCAGGTCCGTCTCGGGACGGTCGCCCGCCTCCGCCCACAGCCCGCCGCGGTTTTTCACGAACGATACCCGCGCCACGCCTTCGGGCCGATCGTTAGCCTCTGCCAACCTGCTGACGGTCTGGCGAACTGCCTCCTTCTCGTAGCCAAGGTTCATCCCCAGCCGCGCCGCGTCGTGCGACATCCGTGCCCAATGGCGGTCGAACGCGAAGGGCCTGCCCTCGTAGATTCGTAAAGTGGTGAATACACCCCAGCCCATCAGCAATCCCATTTGCCCCGGCGAAAGACAGGCTTCAGGCAAGGGAATGATGCGGCCATTATGAAAAATCAAGGCGTCCATAATCGGTCCTTCGAGGAGATTTTCCCGTGGGCTTCATCCCCATCTTCGCCCGTTGGCTGACGGGCCGCCTATTCAACAAACCTTTGGCTCAAGATGCCAGAGCCTCGAGCAGTGGCTGGGCCTTGAGCATCAGCTCCGCGTATTCTTCCTCTGGCTGCGAATCAGCCACGATGCCTCCCCCCACATTGAACACGGCGCGGTCGTCTGCGATGCACATGGTGCGAATTGCCACGCTGAAATCCACCGCACGATGATCTGAGTCGGGAAGGCCGCGAATCAGGCCTAGCGCGCCCATGGAAACGCCTCGCACTACCTGTTCGGTCTCTGCCAAGATTTGCATAGCCCGGATCTTCGGCGCACCGGTGATCGAGCCGCAAGGGAACAGCGCCCTCAGGATTTCGCACAGTCCCACTCCGCGTTGAAGCGTACCCTCGACGTGAGAAACCAGGTGTATAAGGTGAGGGAGGCGTTCCGTCTCCCAGAGCCGCACCCGAATACTATTATAGTTGCAGATACGGCCCAGGTCGTTACGCAAGAGGTCAACAATCATCACATTCTCGGACCGGTCTTTGGCGCTCGCGAGCAACTTCGATTCGACTTTGTCCTCGTCGTCCCCCTGGCGGGCAATCGTGCCTTTGACAGGACTGGCGAGGATGCGGTTGCCTGAAACTCGAAAAAATCTCTCCGGCGAGTTGCTGATGATGGTTCGAGCCGGGCTCTTCAGAAAGGCGCGAAACGGCGCAAGGCTACGGCGCAGTCGTTCGAAGATCCGCACGGGGCTGGTCCCGCCCAGGTCCACCGTGAATTGCTGTGTCAGATTGGCCTGATAAATGTCTCCGGCGGCAATATATGCCTTGATCTTCGCGAGCGCATTCCGGTAAGAGACACGATCAAAGTTAGCCGCGAATCTGGCGTTTCCAGCCGAGGGCTCTTCCTCCCCCGTGGTTTCCTCGAAGGGCAGCGCTTGAACGAATGGATAATAGGCGAAGGAGACATCCGGCAGGGAACTGTCCACCACGAGTGGGACCGGCTCGAAATGACGGCCCAGCTCATAGGAAAGGAAACCGATCGCGGTGCCGGCGGGAAACTCCTGCGCGTGCTTCGAAATCCAGGGTGCGAGCTCTTCGAATGCCTCGAGACCTCCTTCCAGCACACTGACTGGGTGTGTCGCTAGCCAAGTCTGCCACGTGCCGTCCCCCGCCCACCGGCCTTCCAGGATGGCGGGTCGCGAAGTGGCAGGACGGCTGAGTACTTGATGCAGAAGGCGATTGAACATCCTGGATTACGGGCCTGAAGCTTTGTGAGATTCCCACGCCCCTCAAACTGGGACGGTTCGGCTTGTGCCAGGGGCCGACCGGTTACCAGGGAACACGAACCGTGAGTGGGTAGTTCAGGCGTACACGGCACCGAGTCTCGGGAGGCAAATTCACTTCGTGCCCCTTCGGCCAGAGGAGCTCGTAACCGACCGCCGCGGCGCCCGCGACGGAGAGGCCCACGGAAGCGGCAGCCGCGCCGGTGGCCACCATCTTGATTGCGCCGGCGCTTCCTGTTCCAACTCCGCCAATAAGCGTTTTCCACGAACGTCCATGTCCGCCGGTCAAGTGGCCCTCAGCGTCGAGGTGCAGATCGAGTTTCCCCGACGCGTCCAGCATGGCCAGGACACCGGCCATGGGCTGAGCTTGGCCGTCGGGCAAGACGATTTCATCGAAACGGAGTCGCAGTTCTGCGGGGCGATGAACGTGGCCCGACTTGCGGATCATGGTGATTCGGCCGTCGAGAATGCTGCCGGAGGGTAAGGCGACCTGCCCGTTGACGTAGACATTTTGCAGCAGCCGCGCCGTGACCAAGTCGTTGGGATGGTTGACCTGGGTGTGGATTCCGGAGAGCATCTGAATGCTCACTTCCGTTTCCGCAGGGACGGTGACACTTTCCCGCGTTGGCGCCGGACCGCTGCGGTGGGGCAAAACCAAGGGCACCTCACCTTCCTGCGCCAAGGCTGCGGATGCGAGAAAACCTATCGCCATCATCGCCGTGAGTACCTTACCCATATAGTTTTACCTCCCCATCAAGGCCTCTCCTGAAAGTCCCGTCCCCTCCACCTTTCCGACCCGACGCAAAAGGCACATTGGTGCCCAAAGTCTTTCGCTTCTTCCCGAACCGCTTTCCAGTTAACAGGTATTGTCCCGCTTCGCCATGAAGAAATCAAGTACGCATTGTTAGACGAAGCTAGGACCTCTGTGGTTTCAGTAGTCACCTGCCGTAGCGCAGGTGCGAGGCCCGCGCCACGGCGGGCAGAACGCCCGCACTACGGTGGGGCGAAATGTTCGGCGTGGATGGAGGATAATAGAGAGGCCCAACCACTGAGGTTGGGCCAGGAAGAACCCAAACGGATGCGGCTTGTTACCCGACCTTTGTGACCTTGTCGGCCTGAGGTCCCTTTTGCCCCTGAATGATCTCGAACTCAACCGTGTCGCCTTCTTGCAAGGTCTTAAAGCCCTCACCCTGGATGGCCGAGTAATGCACGAAAACATCAGCTCCGCCGTCCTGGCCGATGAAGCCATATCCCTTGCTGTTGTTGAACCACTTTACCTTACCTTGAAGTCTTGCCACTTGCGTCCTCCTTAATTCGCTTTACGGGTACCGCACGGATAATGTGTCCTAAAATGGAAAAAGCCGAGCATCCCCACCGGACCTCGGCCACCCCTTACGCACACATGTATGGCGGACACCTCGCTGACTCCTTAAGTCAACATATATACTACGCGGGGTACTTGTCAAGAGAAATGTTACTATTGAGATGTAACCACAAAACTCCTACCAAGGTCTTAGCATCATGGATTCGCCGGGACTTAACCATCTTCAACAATTCCTCTGGAGTGAAGTGCCCAACCTCGATTCGCTCGTCGGCCTCGGGTCGAGCTTCTGAGGCTACAAGTCCCGTCGCTTCAACCAGGAACATCTTCTCCGTCAGAATTCCCGGACTGGGGAAGAAATCGAACAAGAGCCGGCATTTTCGGGCACGATAGCCCGTTTCTTCCAGGAGTTCGCGCCGCGCAGCGGCGAGGGGTGTTTCTCCTGGCTCCAGGCCCCCGGCGATCAATTCCCAAAGAGCTTCTTTGGCTGGGTAACGGTATTGCCGGACCAATACAATCCGGCCATCACCCGCATGGGCCAGAACCACCGCCGAACCTGCGTGCTTAACAACCTCCCGCTCCGCCCTCACGCCACCGGGCTCGATAACGCTGTCGAGTCTCACTTGTATGACGCGGCCACTATAGATCTCGCGGCTCTTGAGCAGACGAACTAGCTTAGGCACCGGAATATCCTCCGTGTCACCAGGCGTCATCGGGACCCGCAAGCGCGGGATGGCTGCCACCAGGGCCGCCCCTACGACGCATAGGGGAATGCTAGCACGAAGCGCCGCTGTTGGAGTACACTACCTCTTATGAAGATTTCGGCTTTGATCGTTGACGACGAACAGCCTGCCCGCGACGAACTCGGATTCTTGCTGAAGGAGTTTCCAGACATAGAAGTCGTAGGGCAAGGGAAGAACGGCGTGGAAGGCGTGAACCTCATCCGGGAGTTAAATCCCCGGGTTACGTTTCTGGACGTTCAGATGCCCGGGCTGGATGGTTTTGGGGTTATCAAAAAGCTGCTCGAGAAGAAGCTCCATCTTCCTTACTTTGTCTTCGCTACGGCCTATGACAATTACGCCGTGCAGGCCTTCGAGGTCAATGCGCTTGACTACCTGTTGAAGCCCATCGCCAAGCCCCGCCTCGAAAAGGCCATCACCAAGTTGCGCCGGATGATCGAGACCGCCGCCTCTACCTATGACAAGCTGGATCGGCTGGTACAAATGATAGAAGACCGCCCGGCGGCCCAGAAGAACAAACTGGTCGTCAAAAGCCAGGGCCGCTTAAATCTCGTTGATGCCGAAGATATCATCTTCGCTACCATTGAGGATGGCGTTATCAGCCTCTGCACCCGCGACCTCGATGGTATATCCAACTTCCGTACGGTGGAAGAGCTGCAGGGCAGCCTCGATCCGAAAGTTTTCTGGCGAGTCCACCGCTCCTACCTTGTGAACGTGAACCACATCAAAGAGGTCGTCCCCTGGTTCAAGAGCTCTTACCAGCTCAAAATGCAAGATCGCAAGCAGACAGAAATCCCAGTCTCCCGCGCCCAAACGCGCAGATTGCGAGAGTTGCTCAATCTGTAGGGGGACGGCTTGCCCCAGACTTCTCCCAATCGCGGCCGGCACTTTCAATGACGACCTGCGGCTCCGCCGCCTCAATTTCGGGAATGGCTTCACCCTTCCGCCCTACCCCTAGAGCACCGCCGTTTCCTTCCAAAGCCGCCCTTCGGTAAACCGCTCGACACTCAGAGCACGCGCATCCACAAGGCTCGTCGTCCCGGTCAGAATCAGGTCCGCCACGATCTTTCCGGTGGCCGGCGAATGCATAACGCCGTGGCCGCTGAAGCCGTTGGCGAGGAAAAGGCCGGGCGCCTGGGGGACAGGGCCGAGGATCGAGTGATGATCGGGAGTCATCTCGTACAGGCCAGCCCAACCGCGCGCCGGGTTCACTTGCAGGTTCTCCAGGCAGGGCACGCGCTGCACGGCGCGCATCAGAATCTTTTCCACAAATGCCGAATCGAAGCTGGTCTTGAATCCCGGCTTCTCCTCCGGATCGCTCCACGCCAGCAGCAGTCCCAGCCCCTCGGGGCGAAAGTGAAAACCTGTCGCCATATCGACGGTCATTGGCGCCTGGTGCGAGATCTCGGGGAAGGGTTCCGTGGGCACCAGCATGCGTCGGAGGGGTTCGACAGGCAACTGGACGCCCGCCATGCGCGCCACCTGTGCTGCCCAGGGGCCGGCCGCATTGACTACCGCACGCGTCGGTACGCGCCCGCGCCTGGTCTCAACGCCTGCCACTCCGCTCTCGTCCCGCAAGATAGCGGTGACCTCGACGCCCTTCTCGATGCGCGCCGCGTTCGATGGCCCGCGCCGCAAATCCGGTCATCACGCTGTAGGGGTCCACGAAGCCGTCTCTCGCGCAATAGCTGCCACCGAGCACGTCGTCCGCCCGCAGTTGGGGTACGATGCGCACCACGTCCTCCGCTTCGAGCAATTCCGCCCCCTTGAAACCCACCTCCAACTGCCGCGCCCTGTTCGCGCGCAGGTACCCGAGGTGTCTCTCCCTGGTTGCTATAAACAGGTAACCCTGGGGCTTGTAGCCCGACGGGTGCCCCGTCAATTCTTCAAATCTGGCGAGGAAGGGGATGGAGTAGAGCGACATCTGGATGTTGACGGCGGTGGCGAACTGAGCCCGCACACCGCCCATGCTCCTGCCCGTCGAGCCCATCCCCTGGTGCGTCTCGCGCTCCAGCACCAGGACGTTGCGGCAACCCTGATCGGTCAAGTGATAGGCAATGCTCGAGCCGACGACCCCTGCACCGATGATCACAACATCAGCCATTCTTGTCACGTGTTGCCCTGAAATGCGCTTCGATAGCTCCTATCAGCTCCGGAATGGTGGACTTAGTCGGTTCGATCGCCACAGAGAGGCCCAGGTTCCTGACCGTTGCGGAGGTGATCGGCCCAATGGAGGCGATTGCCACGCCGCGTAGCAATTCGGGGAGGTTATTTTCACCCGCGAGCTTGGCGAGATTGCCGGCGGTTGATGAACTGGTGAACGTAATCACATCCGGCGGTGGGGTAAGGAGGCGCCGCAATTCCCCGGCGGGGAGCTCGGGGACAACCGTTTCATAAGCCTCAACGACTTCGACGCGCGCACCCTTTTGGCGCAGGACGCGCGGCACAACGTCTCGAGCCACTTTGGCGCGTGGGATCAGAAATGCTTTGCCGCGAAGATCGCGATCACCGAGGGCTTCGAGAAGGCCCTCAGCCGTATATTGGCGCGGCACGATATCAACCTTCACTCCGCTTTTTGAGATCTCCGCTGCTGTTGCGGGGCCGATAGCGCCGATAACCAAGCCGTTCAAGTCTCGCGCGGCTTGCCCGCCAGCTTCTAACCTGTGCAGGAACTTACGCACCCCGTTGACCGAAGTCACGAGCAGGTAATCGAACTCCTCGAGACGCCGGATGGCTGAATCGAGCGGTTCCCAGGAGGCCGGATCACGTATTTCGATGGTCGCGATTTCTATTACCTCTGCGCCCAGCCCCGTTAACTGATCCCTTAACGCGCCCGCCTGTTCGCGCGTACGGGTGATCGCGATGCGCTTGCCGAATAGCGGCTCGGCAACATCTCTGCCCGGACTCAAGACATCACCCCCTTGCTAAAGCCGGGTGATTGGGTTTTTGTTCACCCGATCGGCCGATCACCCGATCTCCCGATCAATAAAATCTCGCTTGCGCCCTGTTCGAGCAAATTCATCGCCACCGCTTCGCCGAGCCCCTCCGGATCGTTCGGCGAGCCGGCCGCAGCGGTGCGAATCAGGCGATTGCCGTCCAGGCTGGCCACGACGCCCCTCAAATGCAACTGGGCTTCCTCGAAATTCGCGTAGGCGGCGATGGGGACCTGGCAACCGCCCCCCAGGCGCCGCAGCATGGCGCGCTCGGCGCGGACCTCGAGGTGTGTGGGCGGATGATCGAGCGGTGCAACCGCTCGCGCCAGCTCGGCATCACCGTCCCGAATTTCGATGGCCAGCGCGCCTTGCCCGACGGCAGGGCAGATTTGGTCAAAACTGAAATAGCTGGTGATGCGTTCCCGCAGGCCAAGCCGGTGGAGGCCCGCTGCCGCCAGAACCAGCGCGTTGCAATCGCCGCCCTCCAGCTTACGAAGCCTTGTGGTCAGATTCCCGCGCAGTGCGATCACCTCGAGGTCCGGCCGCAGCCGCTTGAGCTGTGCCTGCCGGCGCGGGCTGCTGGTGCCCACTCGGGCGTCCGCCGGTAGAAGTTCGAAAGGTTTCGCTCCCGCGGAAATGAATGCGTCGCGCGCATCCTCGCGGGGCGGCACCACGGCCAGGATTAGGCCAGCCGGTAAAGCGGTCGGGAGGTCCTTGAGGCTGTGGACGGCAAGGTCCACTTTCCTCGCCAGCAGGGCCTCCTCGATTTCCTTGATGAACAATCCCTTCGCTCCCGCCTCAGCGACGATCTGCGCCATCGAGGCAGGGAGGGGTTGGCCGGGCGAGTAGCTTTGCAGCTTGTCGCCGCTAGTACGGATGATCTCAATGGCAACGTCGTGGCCGGCAGCCGTGAGCTGTTCCCTCACCCAATTGGCTTGCCGGAGGGCCAGTTGGCTGCCGCGCGAACCGATGATGATGTTCATAATCCGGGATTCAGGATTCAGGAGTCAGAAGAAAAGGGGCTGGGTGCTAGGGACTGGGGGCTAGGGAAGAACAGGAAGCGGTAGGCGGAAGCCCCAGCCCCTAGCCCCCAGTCCCCAGCCCCGTTTTCTGATTCCTGCTCGTCATTCGTCACTGCCCTTGAGGCCGAAGATCTTGCGCACGAACCTCACGAGAGCCACTTGTTCCGGCTGGCCGGCTCCACTTTTGAGCTCGGTGATAGGTCCGTGAAGGATCTTGTTCATAATGCCGCGCGTGAGGGCATCCACCGCCTGATGTTGCTCGGGCGTGAGATTGCCCAGGCGGCCGTTGTAGCGTTCTATTTCACAGGCGCGGATGGCGTTGAGCCGGTCCTCGAGCGCCACGATGGTGGGCACGAGGTCGCGCGAAGCGAGTCGGCGCATAGTTCTCTGCACTTCCTCCTGCACAATCTCCTCTGCCCAAACAGCCTCTCGCTCGCGCTGTTTCTTGTTGGCCTCCACCACTTGTCCCAGATCATCAATATCATAAACAAAGGCGTTATCCAGTTCGTTCACCAGGGGGTCGATGTCGCGCGGAACGGCGATGTCCACGAAAAACACCGGCCGGTTGCGGCGAGCGGAGAGGATTCTAGCCGCATGATCCTTGCTCACGACGTAACTTGGCGCCCCGGTGGAGCTGATGATAATGTCAGCCTTGGGGAGGTGTTCGAAGAGCTGTTCGAAGGTGATGGCAACGCCGCCAAACGCCTTGGCAAGCTGCACGGCGCGCTCGAAGGTGCGATTGGTGACGTAGATTGCGCTCGCGCCGCTGCGAATCAGGTGCTTCGCGGCAAGTTCGCTCATCTTGCCCGCCCCGATCACAAAGATGGCTTTGCCCTCGAGGCTGCCGAAAATCTTCTTGGCCAACTCGACCGCGGCATAGGAGACGGAAACTGCGGCGCTCCCCAGCGCCGTCTCGCGCCGCACCCGCCGCGCCACTGCCAGAGCCTGGGTCGTGATCTCTTGCAAACTGCCGTTCAATCCCCCCGCTTCGCGCGCCAGGACACAGGCGCGTTTTAGCTGCCCGAGGATTTGAGGTTCTCCCACAATCATCGAATCCAGACTGGCGGCCACGCGGAAAAGGTGCCGCACGACCTCCTCCTGCTGATAGCGGTAGAAGAAGCGCTGGTACGGACCAAGCTCGAATTGGTGATGATCCGCCAGGAACTGCTGCATGATGCGGTCAGCATCGACGCTGTCTTCCGCCGAGGTCACGATTTCAACCCGGTTGCAAGTGGAAAGGATCAGCCCTTCGCGGATGCCCTGGCGATGAATCAGGTCCGCAACCGCTTGCCCCAGGCGCGATTCAGGGATATGCATCCGCTCGCGGACCTCGACCGAGGCCGTGCGATGATTGATGCCAATGAGGGCTAAGTTCATGCGCTGAATTTCAAATTTGAAATCTCAAATTTCAAACCCACTGCCCACCGCCGCCCGTCCAAAGCCGATCGCGGCTTGCCCACAGTCGCCCGCCGACTGCCCACCGCCGCTCACCCCCCGCCATCCCACTGTTGACCGCCCACGGTCGACCGCCGACTGCCCCCTGCCTTCTGCCTACTGCTTACTGCCTGCCTACTGCCTTCTACGGTCCCTGTCGAAGTGTGGGCACATATCCATGCGGTCCGCTGAGCAGGCTCACACCCAGGAAAGTCACCATGATGGCAGCAAAGCCGAAAATCGCAACGTAAGCCGCCCGCCGGCCGCGCCAGCCGCCGCTCACCCGAGTGGAAAAGAGCACGAGGTAAATCAGCCACGTCAGCAATGACGCCACGATTTTCGGGTCGAGTTCCCAAGGGCCCTTCCACGTGCGGCTGGCCCAGATGAAGCCGGTCAGGATGCCGACGGTCAAAAGGGGAAGGCCAAACAGCAAGGAGCGGTAGTAGAGTTCATCGCACAGTTCCAGCGAGGGCAAGCGGTAATAGAATGCACGAGGGATTCTCGATTTCAATTCCTTTTCCTGGATCAGGTACATGACAGCCGCAACGAAAGTGAGAAAAAACCCGGTGTAGCCCAAAATGATAGAGCAGATGTGGACCGCCAACCAGCCGCCGCGAAAAGCTGACAAATCAAAAGGGCGTACGGGACGAAATGCCGCGATCAACGTCAGCACGAAAATAAACGGCAACATAAAAAGGCCAAGGGAAGTAATACGGTAACGCAGATAGAGAAAGAAAAACGCCAGCGTCATGAGGAATGCGTAAAAGGACAAGGCGCTGCGGACGTCCGTCACCGGCAAGCGGTGTATGTGCACAGCCTCGAAAACAATGGCTCCCGCGTGCGCCAACAGCCCCAGTCCCAGCGCCGCCAGCGAGGCGGTCGAGATCGCCGGGCGGCGATTGACCACCGAAGGGATGAGAAGAAGTGTTCCAAGCCCATATAGGGCCAGACCGACCCACACAAGTGCAACCTGCATAAGAGCCTCAGCCTAAGAGTCAAGAGTCGACAGTCGAGAGTCGAAAGTCGAGAGTCGAGAAATAGAACCGCAAGCGGCCGAACCTGCATATTAGCCACTGCGACCCAACCTCAGGCCAGAAAATATAGCCATCCTTAGATTATAGCCCTTCTAAGATTATAGGAGGATCCTTCATGTCTACCGGTTCTTTGTTCACCCGATCGCCCGACCTCCCGATCACCTGATTACTTCAGTTGCTCCTCCGTGGTGATCACCTCGAGCTGCACCGTTTGCGGTTGTCTTTCCTCGATATGGACGGTAGTGCCACGGCTCTCGAAAGCCTCCAAGAAGTCGGGATCCGTGTAGTTCGTTCCCTGCCTATGCTCCCACGCGAAAAGTTTGAAGTCGCCGGGCGGCAGACCCAAGAGAGAAAAGCGGCCGAAGTCGTCGGTCACCTTCACGCTGTACATTTCCTCGCGATCTCGATAGGGCGGGTTTGGCGCCAGCACTACCCAGGCCCCGCCCACGGGATTCTGGTCGTGCACGACGGTTCCGTCCACACGCCCACCGTCCGCGGAGAGAGTGATCTCGAGAGGGGACGGAGGTTGGCCGTGGCTGATGGTCAGCCCGGATTCGAGCACCTCGCTCCCGCCTTCTCGGGCTGACTTGACGTAGTACTCTTCGGGGAAACCCGCAAGGCGGAGCCGGTAGGTTCCGTCATAGACGTTCTGAACCAGAAACGTGCCATCCGCTCGAATCTGCGCGCTGCCGCTGCCCATTGCTTTGTCGATAGCAAGCAACCACAATCCCAGCCGCGTAAAGTCGATTTGACTGTTACCGTCGACGCGAAACCTTCCGGAGAGCGTAAGGGGGCTGCCCAGCACGAAGTTGACACCATCGAGGTTGGCGCCGCTGACATCGACTGGAACCCTGCCGTAGAGCTGCCGTCTTCCGTCATACCAGAAAGCTGAGAGGTTGTAGGGGCCGGGAGGAACGCCGCGAATCTCGAAGTCGCCGGAATCGTTTTGCACGGGGCTGCCGTAAGTTGAGAGGGAGTAGCTTCCTTGAGCGGTGCTCGGCGTGAGTGAAACGTAAGTGCCCTTCAGCGACTTGACTTGGCTATCGACCAAGACACGACCTCGGATCACAACGGCGTGTGCCTGCCTAAGGTCTATATCGTTGCCGGAGTTTTCGGTGTCGGGCTCAACCTCAACGATGCTGGCCTGTGAGGTATCCGGTGTACTGGGGTGAAAGGTGGGAAGATAAACCTCATCGGTTTGCTGGTTAGGGTTGGATTGCTGTGACTGGTAGGTAGCGTCCACCAGGTACTTGCCCGGCTCGAGCCCCCAGATGCGGTATTGGCCGCGGTCATCGGTCTGCGCGGATCCCGCCTCGCCGACTTGCCGGTGAGCACCCGAGCCGACCACGCGCAAGGCTCTGACCTGTGCCCGAATCACCACATCACCATCATCGTCGTAAACCGTTCCCGTGATGGCTCCGGGTGGCAGCAACCGAAAGCTGATTCCATTCACGTATTTCCCCGGCGTGAGATCGAGAATGCTCAACTGGGTGTTGCGCTTGCCCTTCTGGGGAGCTTCCTGGGAATATCCGTCGCCGGAGGCGAAGATTGCGTACCGGCCCGGGAGGATGTCGCGGATCATGAAGCGACCGTTACTCTCCGTGGGCGCGGAGTATGGTTGCAGTCCTGCGTCGAGGGGAGTGAGTTGGACAGTGGCTCTTTTTATGCCTTCCCCGGTAGTGGATTTAGCTACCACGCCCTCGACGCTACAAAGATCCGAGGGTCTTAGGTTTGCTTTCTGACCAGCCGGATTGGGCTGCTGACCCGCAACTACCGTGAGGCCGAGAAGAATCAAACCGAGGGCTCGGATGATCGGCATAAAAACCTCTTTTGTATCCGATGCGAATGCGGCAGCCGGAGTTGACAGCGCGCAGACCCAAATAGTTAGACACCGGCAATAGGTTTCAAGTTCTCACGGCAAGCATCAGAAGCAGCCCCGCGAGGGAAGCTATCAGCAGGGTCGCCAACATCGGGGTTGCTGAAAAATGTGAGAGCGCGCCTGCTGCCGCCCCTCCAACGAAGCTGCCGAAGAACTGCGCCGTGTTATAAAACCCCAACGCCGTGCCGTACGTGCTCTCCGGTGCGAGCTTACTCACTAAGCTCGGCAGGATCGGTTCCAGTCCGGTAAATCCAATGTAGAAAAGGGTGCCGGCAATTATCACTCCAGAAAGACTGTTGGGGTTGAGGCCTGCCGTCTCGGGCCTGAAAAGCAGAAGAGAACTGGGGATAAAGGAGAGGAAAGCAAGGGCGGCGAGTGGTCTTGCCCGTCCGCGGTCAGCGCCCTGCGAGAACCCGAACATCGTGACGGCACTGATCAACATCATGGGGAGGAGGAGGGCGTAATAGTGGTTCACTTTCACATGGTGTTGGCCGGTGACGATGAGCGGGAAGTAAAAAAAGAAGGTGGCCATGAAGAAGTTCATGAGGAAGCCGCCGCAGGCCAGAGCCCGGAGCGGGTTCGAAGCCAGCACTTGAGAGACGGGGACCGGGGCGGCGGCGAAGGGAGGAGCGTCAGGAAGATACTTGGCCAGCAGGAGGTCTGTCCCAAAGCCCAGGAATCCGGTTAACCAAAATAGAAAGGCGGTGCCCAGAATTCCGGCGAGGATCGGCCCGCCAATGATGCCGATGACGAAGGCCGCCCCAATAGGAATTCCCAGGACGGCCATCGCCGTGGACCTGCGCTGGGGCTCGATGAAATCGGCGACAGTTGCAAATGCTACAGAAACAATGGCTCCGCCGCCCTGCACGAGACGGCCAAAAATCAAGGCGCCAATCTGCAAGGGGTGAGGGAGCCAGTGGGGGACGGCGCAAAGGAAAGAACCCACGCTGAAGAGCGTCATGCCCAGCAACAGAACTTTGCGGCGTCCAATGCGATCCGAGAGCCTGCCAAAGGGAATTTGCAGGATGGCCATAGTCAGGCCATAGCTGCCGAAGGCAAAGCCGACCAGAAAACGCGAGTGGGTGAATTGCAGTCCGTAAAGCGTAAAGACCGGCAGTACCAGGAAGAGCCCTAACATGCGCAAACCGACCACGCTTGCGAGTGCGACTAGGACTTTGCGTTGCGTCGAGGTGAATGGCGTACGGCTGGACCGAGGTGACGAGTGACGAGTGACGAGTGGCGAGCCCAAAACAGGAGTGGGGGTTCGCCGCCCCCGGGCCGCCTTTTCTGCGTTCTGACTCCTGACTCCTGACTCCTGACTCCTGTCTGCTGGCCTCTGGCCTGGCTCGTCACTCATCACTCGTCACTCGTCACTGCTCTTAGCGCCTTGGCGGCGGTCACGACCGATTGCATTTTGGCAATCGCCTCATCCACGGTTCGGGTTTTCAACCCGCAGTCCGGGTCCACCCAGATAGCTTCTTTAGGGAGGAGTTCGAGCGCTTGGCGCAGGCGCTGCTCGACCACCTGTTCTTCTTCGACCAGGTGGGTATGGACGTCCACCGCGCCGAAACTGATGTCCTTGGTGTAGCGGCTCTTCTTGAAAAGGTCGAGCATATCAAGTCCGCTGTTGGACATTTCCAGATCGACGTTATCGACGGGGAGGTCGAGCACACCCGGGTAGATGTTTTCGAATGCCCCGTAACAAATATGAGTGATGAAGTAGGCGGGCAGGCCATCCGTCACGATGTGCATGGCCTCGATGGCCACGGGCAGTTCCTCGGGCCTCACGGAGACGGCGGGTTCGTCAATCTGAATGATTTTCGCCCCCTCCTCGATCAAGGCCTCAACCTCTTTGCGGATTTCCTTCGCCAGCGCCAGGCAAGCTGTGCGGCGATCCGGATAGTATTCGATGAAAGACCAATCCATCATCGTGTAAGGACCGGTAACCATACCCTTCAAAGGTTTCGAGGTGAGGCCTCGCGCGTACTTCCACCATTCGAGGGTGATGGGCTCATCCCAGTGGACCTCGCCAGTGATTATGGGCTTGTGGTAATAGCGGTTGCCGTAAGAGCGGACCAAGCCCCCTGGCTCGAACCCGTCGAGGTATTCGGCAAAATACGCCACCATATCACCTCGATACATTTCGCCGTCCACAAGCACGTCCACACCTAGTTTTTCCTGCTGGCGAATCCAGAACGCCGTCGCCTGGCGTACCGCTTTTTCCAAAGCGCCGCGGCTGATCTTCCCGTTGGCGAAGTCCGTGCGGGCTTTGAGCAGGAAATCGGGTTTCGGGAAGCTTCCCACGGAGGTTATGGGAAACAGCGGCAAGTCGATTCCCAACCCTTGAAGTTTCGCTCGGCTCATGAAGGGCTCCCCAGGAATGTATTCCGAATAACGGCCAGATGCCTTAGCTTCTGCCGCGCCCTGTCCCGTGGGAGGAACTCGAGGCCGCACGAAGGGCTGAGATAAGCACGATTCAAATCGGCGCCGCGGGCGAGCTTTTCGATTTGTCGGGCTGTGGTGGCTGGATCTTCGAGCCTGGTATTACGCCCGTCTACCAACCCCAGCATCAATGTCCTGGCCGTGCCATTGGAAGCCACCCTGTCAACGAGGCTCGGGTTGTAAGTGAAATCGAGCCCCAGGAGGTCCACCGGCAGCGTCTGAAGATGATCATAGATAGGGGCGGGATCTCCGAAGTAGAGGACCAGCGCAAGTTGAGCTGAATCTTTACTCATCGCTAAAGCGGTGAGGCTGCGCTCGAGACGCGGGAAATCTTCGGGGTACTTGAGTAAGGCGGGTTCCTCGACCTGGATCACTGTCGCCCCCGCTGCCGCCAGCGTGGCGACCTCTGCCGCAAGCGCCGCAGTGTACCCTTCGAGCACCTTCTCGAACCCCCCCGCACCTCCGTTTTCCTCCACGGAATATCGGGCTAGAGTGTAAGGGCCCGTCAAAACTGCCTTCACTGGGCGCGCCGATTTCTCTTGCGCAAACTTGAATTCGTCCAGCACTAGCGGGCCGGTCCTCTCCAGCATGCCCTGCACCACTGGCTGGCGGAAGTAGAAGTTTGTATCAAAGAACCTCAGCAGGCCGTTGACTCGGACCCCGGCAAGCTTGCCCGCGAGGTGTGAGATCGGATCGGACCAGCGGATTTGGCCGTCGGTCACGAGGTCCACGCCGGCCTCCGCTTGTTCGGCGAGCGCCAGCTCCGTCATGCGGTCCTGAGCGGCTCGAACGGCGTCGTCGGTTCTCTCGCCTTTATCCCGTTGCGCAATGGTCCGCCGCAAGAGTTGATGCTCAGGGTCGTCGCCAATTCGCGGGTAACTACTGTGATTGCAGAGTGTCAGTTCCATATTTGGCGTTCGCCCCTTGTTGGTTGTACCGAGTCGGCCGGATAGCTGATAGCTGACGGTTGATAGGCTTGCTACTCGACATACTCCGCTTTCACGGCTTTGGGCAGAATGCCCTTTCGGAAACCGCGGTCCAGCAACTCCTGCACGGCGCGGCGGCCGCGCTGGCCATAGTCCATGGTCCACTCGTTAACATACATGGAAACAAAGCGGTCGGCGGTAGGGGCGTCCAAGCCGCGTGAAAACTGCAGCGCATAGGACAAGGCCTCTTCGCGATTTTGCAGTGAATACTCAATGCTCTTTTTCAGTAACGCCGCGACCGCGCGCTGAGTTGGGCTGTCGAGAGTCCGGCGGATGGCGTTTCCACCCAGGGGCAGGGGCAAGTTAGTCTCTTGGTACCACCACTCCCCAAGGTCCAGCACTTTTCTGAGGCCGCTGCCGGCGTAAGTGAGTTGACCTTCGTGAATCACGACGCCTGCGTCTGCTTCACCCTTGGCGACGGTGTCCAAAATTTGGTCGAACGAAGTGATGACGACGTCCACGTCCGGCTCATAAAGCCGCAGAGCGAGGTAAGCGGTGGTCATTCTGCCGGGGATGGCTACGCGCTTTCCTTTCAAACTGCCGGAATCCAACCGTGCGCGCGACACCACCAGCGGCCCGTACCGATCGCCGAAGCTGGCGCCGGAAGGCAGAAGCAGGTATTTGTCCTCGAGATACGGATAGGCGTGAAAAGAGATCGCCGTGACGTCGTAGACGCCCTCCAGGGCCTTACGGTTGAGAGATTCAATATCCTCCAGCAGGTGGGTGAATGAGAGCTCTCGTGCTCCGATCTTTCGCGTCGCCAGCGCGTAAAACATGAAGGCGTCGTCGGAGTCAGGGCTATGCGCCAGCGTTAGCGTGACGTTGCGTTGCTCGGTCTGGTCTGCCTTTTGCACAAACGACGACGGCATTGTTCTCCCTAAGAATTTTGCCCGATGATTGTCATTGAGTATTCTACCATCGAGGCAGATTCTTCTCAACTAATGGCTAAGACGCACGCTGTCGTCATTCCCGCGAAGGCGGGAATCCAGCCCGTAGAATGGGACCTTCCCAAAGGTTTGCGGAGTGGATTCCCGCCTTCGCGGGAATGACGGTGGCTCGTAAGGGCGGTAAATCCAAACGACGTCACTACCCTACGGCGAGACGATGGCGGAGGTCGTTCCTGCTGCGTCGAGCCGTGCCCGCAGGCCGCGCTTGGCCTGCAACGCTTCGGCGGCCACGTCGCCATCCGGATCGTGCGATAGGCGGTCGAGCTGGTCCAAACTGGTTTGATCCCCGCCGAACATGAGCACCGCGCACAGTCTCTTTCTTACGTCGGCGTTGGGGCTTTGCAAATAGGGATACAACTTGGGCAGGAAACCGGGGGTTCTCGTCAGTTCGATGAGGTAAGGCTGAGCCACATCCCAGCGGGTCCTGGAGGAAAGTTCATTCACGAGGTCGCTCAAGTAATCGGGCTTGCCAAGCGCCGTCATGGCAAACTTCAGCGCCAGCTTCACCTCGGTGTCTCTTTCCACGCCGTAGGCCTTCTCCAGATCGGGAAGGGCTTTGGGATCCCCCGCCCGCCCCAAACCTTCGGCCGCGGAAGTGCGATTGAGCTTATCAACGCTCTCCAGCGCCTTCGTGAGCAAAGGGACGGAGGACTTGAGCCCGAGATCGGCCAAGCCTTCCAATGCCTTTTCCTGGGTCTTGGGATCGCTGTCGTTTTCGTAAATGGCTTGTAATTTCGGTGCGGCTTGGTTGGCTCGGAGGATGCCTAGGGTAACACACGCCTGCTGCTTGATTTCCTTGTCCGGGGAATCCAACAAATCAATCAACTGCGGGCCTGCCGACCGATCTTCGATCTTCGATAAGGCGTTGAGAGCCTCCAGCGACAGGGTCGCATCGGAGGAGTGTGCGGCTGTGACCAGGTCCGGCACCGCGGCTCGCGCTACCAGGGCGCCCAGTCCTTTGGCCGCTTCGCAAGAGGCGCGATTCGAACGTGTGCTCTTGAGCGTCGCACCCAAGGCTGTTATCACTTTCGGGTCCACAGACACTCCAGGGTTCATTCGGGTAGTGTCCGCAATGAAGTGACCCTTGGCTCGCTGCCAATTCTTCTTTACGAAGCCACTGAAACCGGGGCTGGGGACGTTCCCGGTATAGTAACCTACAAGCGATTGCACCGCCAGGACGCAGATCTCTTCATTCCTGTCCTGAGTCCCCTTGATGAGGGCATCCAGGCTTTCCGGCTGATGGATTTGGGCCAGCGCCAGGACCACCTCGCGGCGAACTTTTTCGCTCGGGTCCGAGAGCGCTTCCGCCAGAGCCGGCAGCGCAGACACATCCTGGGCTTTGCCCAGCTCACGCGCCGCTTTGGCGCGCGTCCCGGCATTCGGGCTCTTCTGCAGCTCCTCGATCATTACGTTGCCTTCGGGGGCGCTAGGAGGGTTAGCCTGGGAGTTTGGCGCGGGCGTGGTGGTTGCCGACTGAGCAAGCAATGCTTGGCAGAGTATTGAGGAGAGTGCGATTGCCAATGTTAGTTCCAGGGATCGTCTCATCGTTTGTACCTTCCTAACCAGTAAAGCATAGCCATCAGGAGCATCTAGTATATTATACGTCTATGTGCTTCCAGCGGTCGCGGAAGAAGGACTCGGGTCGCGTCGAAGGGCCTTTCCTTCGACGTTGACGCGCCACTAGCAGGAGGACTGTGGAGTCACATAGGCCGACATTCCGGCGCAGGGTTCTCGCACTGATCATTATTGTGCTTGGCGTGCCGATCTTGTTTGCCGCCATCTTGCTCGTCTATTTTTGGCGCTTCTCCCCGTTCAATCGAGAGTGGGTTGTAGATGCGTTGCAGAAGCGTTACCAGTGCGAGGTTGAGCTGAAGAGCTTCTCTGTTTCGTTCTTTCCAATGGTAAGCATCAGCGGCGAGGGGCTGGTGCTGAAACGCCAAGCAACTTCCGGCCTGCCGCCTGTGGCTAGCGTTCGAGAGTTTTCGGCCGCCGGGAGTTGGCTCGGCCTGCTGCGCCAACCCATGCACTTCGGGCGGGTACGGTTGGATGGCCTGGTGATAGTTATTCCCCTCGGTCAAGGCGAACTGAGACGAAGAAGCAACAACAGGCTGCCACCGCCACGGTTTTCATCCTGGATGAGATCCTCGCGGACGATGGCATGCTGACGATCCTCTCCGCCAACCCTGCCAAGCCTCCACATGAATTTGCAATTCACAAGCTTCGAATGCAATCGGTGGGCCGCAACCAGCCGATGTCTTTTCGAGTCACCCTGACCAATCCCATACCCGTCGGCCAGATTCAATCCCGCGGGAAATTCGGTCCGTGGAATTCAGATGATCCTTCGCTGACTCCCGTGTCGGGAAGCTACACTTTTTCAAATGCGGACCTGTCGACTGTTCACGGTCTGGGGGGAACACTGAGCTCGCTCGGCAACTACGAAGGTGTGCTGAGCGAGATCCGAGTCCGGGGCGAGACCGACACGCCCGATTTCGATCTCGGGATCAGCGGCAATAAACTGCATTTGACGACTCAGTTCAGCGCTGTCGTCGACGGCGTGAGCGGCGATACACTGTTGCAGCCTGTCGAGGCCCAATTGCTGGCGTCCAAAATGGTTGCGCGAGGCCGTGTGGCACGGGTCGAGGTTGGGAGCGGGAGAGTCATTCTTCTCGACGTCACCGCTGGGCCGGCCAGGTTGGAAGATCTACTCCGCTTGGCAGTGAAGTCCCCGACGCCGTCCATTACCGGCGCACCAAGCGTCCAGACGAAGTTTGACCTGCACCCCGGCGAGGAGACCATCGCCAAGCGATTAAAACTAGATGGCGCCTTCAACGTTCAATCCGCCCGGTTCACCAACCCTGAGACGGAGGCGAAAATCAACAGCCTGAGCCGTCGCGGCCAGGGAAAGCCACGCGACCAAGACATCCAAAATACCCCATTTGACTTGCAAGGGCATTTTGCGTTGGCGAACAGTGAGGCGACGTTTTCGCGCCTCTCCTTTAGCCTCCCTGGGGCTTCCTTGGGGCTCCAGGGTGGGTTCGGACTGACCACTCAGGCTCTGGACTTTCATGGAACGCTTCGCCTTCAGGCGAAAGTCTCACAAATCACCACCGGGATCAAATCGCTGCTTCTGAAACCCATCGATCGGCTATTCGAACGCCTGGGTGCGGGAACCGTCCTCCCCATCGAGATCACAGGAACGCGCGAGGAGCCGTCGTTTCACGTCGATATCGGCAAAGTGTTAAAGCGGTCGGATTAGAGCCCGCGCTACAGGACTCAGCAGGGAAAGAAAGCCTTTTCCAGTTGGCGAATGACGTTGTCTGACATCGGCGATAGGGCGCCAATGGCGCGGCAGTTGATAAGCGCTTCGGCGGTGGATTCGAGTACTTCCAGACGGTCGTAGGCTTCAAGTATGTCAGAACCCGTCACCAGCACGCCGTCGTTTTCCAGCATTGCCGCTAGTTGGCGCGGAGACACGTGCCGGGCCAGCGCCTCGTTGTCTTGAAACTGCACTCCGTACCTCACTTGCTGGACTTGACGCACCACCAGATAGCTCTCCGGGATAGTTCGCGTGTCCAGCGGCGTACCCGTTACGCTGAACGCCGTCGCATTTACAGGATACGCATTGATGATGGCGTGGATTCCGGGATGGTGGCGGTAGATCTCCTCATGGTTGCGTGTGGCCCAGCTCGGCAGCTTTCCAGACTCGGCTTTCCCATTGCTGATCAGCACGAGTTCTCGCGCCTCAAGCATGCCACGGTCAACGTGGAAAGGGGTGATCAGGAACGAGGACTCATCGAGGCGAACGGAGAAACTCCCCTGAGTGCTGATGAACAAACGCTGACGGTAGGCGCGGCGCACGAACTCGCAGAGTCTGCGCCGCAGCTCCTTTTCTAAGCTTGTGGGAGCAGTTCTTTCGAGTTCCGGCAAGGTCGTCAGCCGGTGTGCGGGGAGTTCGATTTCCTGGTCGGTTAAATAACGAACGTTACCGATTTGCCGAGCTTTAATGATGGTCTTGCCCGTGAACTCCAGCGTCTCGAAGCGATGGAACGCATCCAGAAGGCTGTCCCCGCCCGTCACTGCCCCATGATTCTCGAGAATGGAGCAGTAGCGGCCTGAGCGGAAAACCTCACACACATTCCGCGCCAAAGCCTCGCTGCCCGGTAGTTCGTAGGGGGCGAATCCCACCTCGCCGCAGACCGTTCTCGCTTTGTGGAAGAGGCGGGTGTTCGGAACGTCGTGAACCAGGCTAAAGGCAACCAGGGCGACTGGATGGGCGTGAACGATGCCACCGAGATCCGGCCTCGCTTTGTAAATGGCCAAATGGAGAGGAAGCTCCGAGGAGGGCGGATGGAGTCCTTCGACTGTCCCATCGCCCCGAACGCGAACCATGTCCTCCCGGCGCAAGCTACCCTTGTCCACGCGCGTCGGAGTGATCCAAATATTCCCGTCTTCATCGCGCAGGGATAAGTTGCCGCCGGAGGTGGTCGTCATGCGATAGTCGTAAATCCGCTCCATGGTGGCAAGGATTTCCTCGCGCGGATGCGTGAACGAATATCGTGCGCTCATGTGTTTTCCCGGAGAGAAAAAGCGAAATTCGAAATTCGAAATTCGAAACCCGAAACTAGAAACGCGTGGAAAGCGCAGCCGCAAGACGGTCCGAACCGAATCTCAATCTTCCCAACTTCGAATCTCGATTGCCGAGTTTCGAATTTCGAATGAGTACCGGCTAGCGCTCAGGTTGCTATATTGAAAGGAATGAGGAACTCAAGCCCTGCCTGTCCTTCCAGTTCCGAGGCCGGCTTTCCCACCCATACCACGCGAGCGGCCACTGGCTCAGAACCGTTAACGGGAACAACTTCCACCAGTTGGCCTGGTGTAAGCGCGATGCCTGCTTGTATTCTTGCCCCTAGCTCGGAAACGTCCACCGTGAATCCGTCGCATCCTTCCTTTTCGTTGTCCTTCTCCACAAACACAACAATAGCTATTTTTGCGATCCTGCGTTGGGAGCGACGAACCGGCTGGGCAGAGGTGGCCACGGGGTGTAGCTTACTCTCATGAAAGACGAAAATCAATCAAGCATAAACGCTACAGCGAATTCCCTGGCCGTCCGGGCCGTTGCCGATCTCGGTCATGGTACACTTGAACCGAACTGATCACTCTGAGTCACGAGGGAGGGCAATTTGAGGCGAATCGAATCAGGGAGAGTCTATCGTTTGAACGTGGCGGTTCTCGCCATCGCGGCTCTGGCCGCGCTGGCCACAGGCGCGCGCGCTTGGCCGAAGACGCCCCTTCCCGGTCTCAGGTTCAATGTCTCTTTCCCGGCCTCGGTTCACGCGCAGCCCATCACCGGGCGTGTATTCGTGGTGATCTCGAAACGGGAAACGCCCGAACCTCGCCTGCAGGCGGGTTTCTGGGGCGATGCGACACCGCTGTTCGGCGCCGACGTAGATCAGCTCGAGCCCGGCAAAACTGCGTCGATCGACGGGACGACGCTCGGGTACCCGCCTACGAGCCTTGCTGATATTCCCGCCGGCGATTACTACGTTCAGGCGCTCATCAATATTTACACGCAGTGCCGGCGCTCCGACGGCCACACCCTCTGGGTCCACCTTGACCAGTGGGAAGGGCAACAGTTCAACCGCTCCCCTGGTAACCTCTACAGCGCGGTCCAAAAGGTGCACCTCGACCCCGCCGCCGGCTACGAAGTCAGCCTAAGCCTTACCCAGGTGATTCCGCCGGTGGAAACTCCCAGGGACACGGAGTGGGTGAAGCACATCAAAATCCAGAGCGACCTGCTTACGAAGTTCTGGGGCCAGCCGATGTATCTCGGGGCCACGGTGTTGCTTCCCAAGGCGTACGACTCACATCCCTCCGTACACTATCCGGTGCTTTATGAACAAGGTCATTTCGCGCTCGGTGCTCCCATGCGATTCGCGACCCAGGAAGTCCCGCTGCCCGACGGCGCCAAGAAAAGGCTCAGTCAGTACAATCTCGAAACCGGCTACCAACTTTATCAGGCTTGGGACTCCGCCGATTTCCCGCGCCTGCTCATCGTGACGTTTCAGCACCCCACTCCGTATTTTGACGATTCGTACGCAGTGAACTCCGCCAACAATGGCCCTTACGGCGACGCAATCATGACGGAGTTGATCCCCTACCTCGAAACACATTTCCGCATCATTCGTAAGCCTTACGCGCGCGTGCTTTCGGGAGGCTCGACAGGCGGCTGGGAATCCCTGGCGCTCCAGCTTTATCACCCGGACTTCTTCGGCGGTACCTGGACGCTTTACCCTGACCCCATCAGTTTCGAGCATTATCAGCTTGTGAATATCTATAAAGATGATAACGCCTTTTTCGAGCCGGGGCACACCTGGCTGCGGGTCTGGCGACCCTTAATGCGGAGCGCCGAAGGGCAGGTCGAGGCGACCATGTCAGAAATGAGCCAGCTCGAGGCGACGCTAGGCAGCCACGGGCGCTCCGGCCAGCAATTGGAAATATGGGAAGCGGTCTACGGCCCGGTGGGCGAGGACGGCTATCCCAAGCCCCTTTGGGATAAGCTTACCGGCAAGATCGATCATAGCGTGGCCGACTACATGCGCGATCACGGCTACGACCTCACGGCTTACCTCAGGCAGAACTGGCCGCGCCTCGGGCCGCAACTGGTGGGAAAGATCCACGTTGATGTGGGCGACATGGACAGCTTCTATCTCAACCTCGCCGTCTATGATCTCCAGAATTTCCTCAAGGATACCTCCGATCCGCATTACGAAGGGAGCTTTGAGTTCGGCCGGCCTGAGAAGGGGCACGGCTGGCAATCCATCGACCAAGAGAACTTGCTCAGGATGATGGCCGCTCACATCACCAAGGACGCCCCGGCCGGCGAGGATACGGGCGCCTGGAAGTACAATTGAGTGAAGTGTTTCTTGCCTGCGCGTCATTCCCGTGAAGGTGGGAATCCACTTGGTTTCGGTGAGGTGGACCCTGACCCGCGCGGGGGCGAAGATCGGGCGGTCAAATCGGATGGGTAAGATACCAGCCTGCCAGGAGTACGTCGTACCCGATGGCTATTGCCAGGCTGGTCCAGAACGTCTTTCCGAAGAATTTCTCCGTGACCTGTTTGCGCCAGGCGCGATAGCACACGATCATAAGCAGAACCTCAAGCAGGATCGACAGCCCGTGGAGAGGCGTGTCCATGGGGGGAGAAGGTCTTCCCGTCAGGGCGCCGAAAAGAACCCTGAACTCACCGAAAAAACCGCCCAACAAAATAGCCAGAATAAACCGCAAGGGCGGCGTGACAATTCCCAGCATGTAACTGAAGCGGTCCTCACCAAAGAAGACCAATAAGGCGATGGCCAAATACATCAACGACTTCAAGAGCTCGAAGGTAAAATACTGGGGCATGGCGAAAGCCCCCGCCACAATCACGATCACGGTAAGAAACGCGATCAAGAAAACCCACCTGTCAGACATGGTTGAACTCCTTCTCGAGTCGATTACGCCGGCATCATCCGCCGGTTACCGTGCCTTCGACAACCAGTACTCTCCTTGAAAAGCTTCTTCCCCCGCCTGCCATCCAATGAGACTAGTATAACACGCACGCATGAAACCAATGTATGCGCTTCACCTACGGCTATCCATGGGGAGGCCCTTCACGGGGCCAGATTCACCTGACCTTCCGCGCCCCTAACTTCTAAGCCGTGCACGGGACTACCATTTGGTACGCCGGTCATTGGTACGTGCGCACCCGCTCGTATATTATTATCATCTATATTATTATATGTGGTATTGCCTATACTTGGGAGTTAGTTGAAGTGCGGCAGCGGAGACTGCGATGCTGCCGCACTCGAGGGGGCTAAAGAGACACGGTCTGTCCCCGAGAGTCGAGCTGTCGCCCGACTTTACGCTTGAGCTGTTCCTTGATCTGTTCCTGGACTGCCTGCTGGTACTTCTCAACGGCACGGCGCATCTGGTCTGACATCACAAGCTGCTTATCGCGCATTTGCTTTTGGGCTTGTTCGAGGGCCCGCTGAGCATTTGACATTTGCGCCTTTGCCGCCGCCAGTTGCGCCTCGGCCTGCGCTTCAACACGCCGCCATTCGCCGGAATCAAGACCAAGCCCCGCGACCTCTTTGTTCCCCCCGCCAAGCCCCGGCCTCTCCAGTTCGACAGGTATGGTCTGCTCGTGATGATCGCGCACCACGGTCAGATTCAGCTTGCGCTTATCTTCTCCGGATTTGATTTCGAGAGCCTTGCGCAATTCCGCAACCGTCGCGACGTCCTTCCCGTCCACTGCGACGATGACGTCTCCCGCCTTCAGCCCGGCTTTCGCGGCAGGGCTGCCCATCACGACTTCGCTCACCAGAACGCCCTTGCCCTGCTTGACGCCGAAATAGCTTGCCAACTGGGAGGTCAGCTCGTCTCCGGAGATTCCGAGGCTGGGTTTGTCGAACATAAAGGCGAAACTCCGGTTATTGAACGGCGCCATTAAGTTTGGATTGATGTTGATTTCTGGGATGTGTATTTCCGGGGTCTGAAAGTAAAACTGGCCAGTTCGAGGTTGAAGCTTGGCGCTCAGGGTTCGAGCCTGGCCGTCCCGGACGACCTGCAAGCTGACGGTGCGTCCGGCAGGGGTCTCGCGAATCAGGCGACGCAACTGGGCCTCGCTTCGCACGCGCTCGCCCGCGAGCTCGACGATCACATCGCCCTTTTGCAGGCCTGCCTTGGCCGCCGCGCTGTCCTCATCCACGCTGACCACCAGCGCGCCATATTCGCCGGGCAGCTTCAAGTCGCGCGCCTTCTCCGCGGTCACATCTTTCAACGTGACACCCAGCCAAGCGGCTCCCTCGAGAGAGGCGGCCTGCGTCAGGGCCCCCTCGAGTGCGGAATCCGGCGCCTCCGGCGGCTCTGGCGGCTCTGGTACCTCTTGGCTAAGGCAATTGCCCACGCCACCCAACAACATCAACGCTGCCAACAGCAAACCCATTGCAGAGTTTCGATTCATGATTTTCCTCCTCGTGCCGACGCCGGTAGCGCGGAGCTCCGTTCTCGGGGTTCGCTGCTTCTTGTCTCCTTCATCGATGCGAATCACCTTCAGAGCCGCAGACCTCAAAACCGGAGGTCCGCGCTACCCACTAGCCACCGGCCACTAGCCACTGCTCTTAGACGCGGATCGCCTCATTTCGTGATCGAAACTACAAGAGGTCGTCCCGCTCGGCGACGCGAATCGAGCCACGCACAGTCCGCAGGGCAATCGTCACGCCGCCCAGGCCCAGACGCGTGCGGCGCGTCGAGTCGCCCGGAGTGGAGCTGACTTGAAATGCGTAATTCCCTTGGATCGCTCCGGCCACGGTGCTCAGCTCCAGATCGGCGTTCGGGCGAGGCGGAAGGAGCAGATCGACGTTGCCATTCACGGTATCCAGGAGCAGGGGAGCTGTGCCTGGGGGCAGGGCTTGCAGCGAGACGAGTATGCTTCCCGTAAGCGTCCGCGCCGTCACACGGCCCGCAATGCCCATCTGCTCGATGTTCCCGCTCAAGGTCCGCGCGTCCACGGATCCTTCCACGTTGTGCACGGCGATGTTTCCCTCCAGCGTGCGAAGGGAGGCCAGCCGGATTTGACGCGGCACGCGCAAGCGGTAGTTGACCCGCACCGGTTTGTCCATGCGGGGAGGGTAGACGGTTCTAAACAGCAAGCTCTCGAACCCCACCTCGGTGACTACACGCACGTCCTCGAGATGGTCCCCTTGCCCCGTGCCGATCTTTGCCGCCGTGATTTCAACTTCCGCACGATCCCATCCCTCGACGCTGATCTCGCCTTGCACGTTCTCGATGGCCACGCTTCCGCCCACTGGAAACTGGTAGCGCGCGTACCAGGCGCGTTCAAGCTCCTGAGAAGCTGAGAGTGAGGCAGTGCATACCATCGCAAGACACAGGAAAAGGAAATTGGTTAAATGTCGATGGAGTCGCGTGGCGTCATTCCTGCTCATGCTCTTCCTCCTTTTGCCGTTGTCGCTCGCGGCGTTGCTGCTCGCGCTCCCGCTCCCGTTGTGCTTTTTCCGCTTGCTTCTCCTGCAAGCGATTCCAACTCGTATCCTCGTGGCTCTTCAACTCCTCCGAGCTGCGCGCGTCGAGCTTGCGGATCTCGATGTTGCCGGCGACAGTCCGGATGCGGAGGACCTCACCGCCGCCGTTCAGCGTTCCATGGCCACGAATCGTCCGCTCGCTGAAATCTTCCTTGTCCCCAAGAATGCTGAGGGGGAAATCCGTGACAATATGATGTCCGGCGGCCGCGTCGATAGCCGCATCGATAGTCAATGACAGACCGACGGGGAGATACACATAAACATCCCCCATCGAGGTCTCGAGTTGCGATGCCACGAAGGTCTTTGTGCCGGCGTCAAATGCCGCCAGGATACGCCCTGCGGAGGTGTTGGCCCGGACGCCTGCCCGAAGCTGCAAGAGGTCGATGCTGCCCCCCGCCGTTTCCGCCACCACTCTCCCACGCGCCCCGCTCAGGTGGATGTTCCCTCCGGCGGTCTGGGCCCGCACGCTTCCTCCCGTGGGCCCGACCTCAATTTGTCCCCCCGCCGTCTCCGCCATCACTTGACCGGAAGCTCCTGCGATCACTATATCGCCTCCTGCCGTCTCCGCGCGCAGGGCGCCGTCCACCTGGCCCACCTGGATCTCGCCGCCGCTGGTCTCAATCATTGCATCGCCGCGCACGTTACCGATGTTGATGTTACCACCGGCAGTCCGAACTTCTGCGCGCGACCCAAGGTTCCCCATGCCGATGTTTCCACCCGCGGTTTCCACCTTGGTGGGGCCGTTGATCTCCAGGGTGTGGATATCGCCGCCCGCGGTGGTCAGCCGCGCTTCGCCCTGGAGAGCGCATTGCAAGCCAATGTCGCCTCCTCGAGTCTCGAGGTCCAGATTGAAGCGAGCCGGAATCTTGATGTCGAATTCCGCACCCATGGAGCCATCGTGATGTCTCGAGCCGCCAAACTCCGCGCTCACATAGACGCCGCCAGTCTCCAAGGAGCGAGCGCTGAGATGGAAGGCATCGAAAACGCGGCGCGCCTTTTCCTCGCTTCCCGTGTAAACGCGCACCACCACATGCCCCTCGATCTGATTTCCGGCGCCGGGAGCGATTTCCACCGAGCCCATGTCCGCGCGCAGAATCAGCTTCCCACCCTCGCGCGCGGGTGCGCTCCATTCGTAGGTCTCCGTCCAGGCGTTCCCGTGGCGCACTGGCGCGCTTCGCTTCTCACTAAGCTGGCAAAGGGCGGGCCAGGGCAGGGCGGCCAGCCCAAACACCATCGCGCATCGTAGTAGACGTTTATTTCTCATTCGCTTGTAAGATTCCATCGCTTCCCAGCTTTCGTAGCGCACTCGCGCACTTCAATCGCACATAGCGATTCGAATCGCTTGTGGCAAGGCGCCCGAGCGCGCCCAAAATCGCTTCATCGCGTCCTTGCCGTTCCATTTGGTCAACCAGCAGATCAACAGACTCGACCCTAACTCCGACGTTTCGGTCATGCTCGAGGACTTCAATCAAGCTTTGTTGCAGGTCATCGCCGCCTTGCATGCCGCGAACCGCGTCCAAGGCTGCCAGACGGTTTCCAACGTTCGGATCGTGCTGCAAGGTATAAAGCATGGCGGCACGGACGTTGGGGTACTTGCTCCGCGCGCGCAAGGCATCCAGTGTGTCGCGGCGAATCCCCGCGTTGTCATAACTCTTCACGGCATAAACCAGAAGCTGTTGAATGCGAGGGTCGTCGAGCGAGCCCTCGAGGGTGACGCGGCGTTGCGCGTCCATGGTAATGTGCACGTCCCCCGTCTTCGGATCCGGAGCCACGCGGCTAATGTCGTTGATGCGGATGTTTTCCAAGTCGGCGTCTGCCAGTGAAGACGTGGTCGCGCTTTCGGGCTGGGAGGGGAGCACCGCAGCGGCGCGCGGGCGCAGCGTCCAACCCACGCCAAAACCGCAAACTATGAGAGTGAGCGCGAATGCCAGGCGCGGAGCCACTCTTTGAGGCGGAAGTTGAAGGAAGGACAACCACTCCCTGACGAGACCGTGCCAGCCCAGTCGTTCCCTGTCTAGCGCGTCGGCCAGCCCTTGCCGGCATTCCGCCAGCAAATCGGGAGTAGGTTCAAGGCGAGGCCGCTCGGCCAGGATCTCATGAACGGCGTGCGCTTGCTTCCGCAAGGTCTGGCAATGCGGACAAACCGCCACGTGCTCCTCACAGGGGGCACGTTGCCCGGGCGGAAGATCGCCATAAAGATCGAGCGTCAAGTACTCTTCAAACTCCTTGCAGTTCATGGCCGCATCTCCTCAGGCGGTGCAGGGGTTACTTAATGGCGCTCGTCGTCGGCTCCGATTTCGACGTGGAACTGACCCCTCACCCGGCCCGCGCCGGCTAGTGAAAGCGCCGGTCGCGAGCCACCCTCTCCCCTGGGGAGAGGGCGCACGTTCAATTTCCGTTGTTTGTCCATTCTATTCATGGTTCCTGGCTTCTCACTGCGTGCTCGCTGCTGCCTGTTCCCTATTCCCTGTTCCCTACACAAGGTCTCCAAGATCCACGCGCAACTTTTGAGTGGCGCGGAACAGGCAGTTCTTGACCGTCTGCTCGCTGGTCCTGCAAAGCTCGCCGATGGTGCGGAGTTTCAGACCCTGGTAATGTTTCAATTCGAAAACCAGGCGCTCGCGAGGGTTCAGGCGCTGGAGCGCGGCCTGAATGCGGCGCCCGATTTCCCTGGAATGCGCAGCGCGTTCCGGGTCGAGCGCGGGCCTCTCCTCAGGCACCGTCTGAAAGTACTCCGGTTGACCGTCTTCGCCCTCCGGGCCCTGCACTTCTTTGCGGGTGTTTTGGCGGCGCAGATAATCCAGGCAAACATTCATCACCACGCGATAGAGCCAAGTGGAAAACCGCGCCTCGAGGCGGAAGTAGCGGAGCGAGCGGTAAACCTTCAAGAACGCCTCCTGATAAAGGTCTCGGGCCTCCTCCTGCGAGTGCACTACTTGCAACGCCAAGCGTAGCACGTTCTGGTCGTAGGCCCGCACCAGCGCCTCGAAGGCTTCGGGGTCGCCTTCCTGAGCGCGACGAATCAGGGCTAGCTCGTCCGCCCCGCCCGGTTGCTTCGCCTCTTCTGGTATGTGTCCGGCCAGCTCCAAGCAGCCTTCCATCACTGAGTTCGCTTGACCTCTCAACCCTTTACGACGCCTCGATAGGGAAAAGGTAAGCGGGTAAAAGCAGAAACTGGAAATCAGAAACTGGAAACTGGAAAGTGGAAACTGGAAACATGTTCACTCCAGCCTCAGAAAGTCGAGAAGTCAAGGAGTCGAGGAGTCGAATCGAGGAGTCGAGCAGTCGAATCGAGGAGTCGAGCAGTTGACAGCCGGTCCTGGCCACTAGTCGAAGTCTGCGGTAGTTGTCGAATCTTGACTTCTTGACTCCTCGACTTTGCGCTCCTCGATTTCTCGACTCCTTGACTTCTCGACCTTGTTGACGCAGTCCTTTGTTTTCATATACATTCCCGGTTTGTTCCTTCCATTCTTGAGAGCCGAAAGTCGCGAGTCGAGGAGTTAATAGACGCGCCCCAGGCTGACGGTTGACCTTGCTCTCATTCGACTCTCGACTTCTCGACTTCTTGACCTCGTCCTTTGTTTTCATCGACATTCCCGGTTTGTTCCTTCACGAAAGCCGAAACTAGAAAGCAGAAACTGAAAACTGGGTAGGTTTCCAGGTTCATCACCAAGTTCCCTTGAAGCAAGCTTTGTTTTCAATAACATTCCCGGTTTGTTCCTTCAAAAAGACCCTCGCCGGGTTTGAAGCTCGGCGCCAGAGCGTGGACATTGCGTCATTGTGCCACGGCGTAAGGGCAGAAACTGGAAAATGGAAACTGGAAACTGCAAACATGTTCATTCCAGCTTGATCGCCAAGTTTCTTTGAAGCGGGCTTTTATTTTCAACAACATTCCCGGTTCGTTCCTTCAAAAACATTCCCGCCAGCCCAGGCGGAAACTCGGGGCCTGGTTCCCGGCAGTGCTTGGCGCCGGGTACGCTAGTACTGTAGCATACAGTCGGGAGTTTGTCAAGCGTTAAATCGCGAAATATTTCGTCACGGCGGGCATTCCGGCGAAAGCGGGAGACCGCTGGGCGAAGCCTGGGATATTGTTTACGCCACCCATAGCCCGCACCCTAGGACACGCCCGCACCCCTGGGTCGTGGGTCAGTCTGAACTAGAGGCCGCTGTGCGCCGCCATTGGGCGAGGCCAACTCGCCGCTGCAACGTCAAACTGTCGCACTAGTTCACGGGACATTGTTATTTTGCGACGATTCCTTCTCCGTGTTCTATGTTCCCCGAAAGACTAAACACAGAGCCCACTGAGACCGCTCGTGTTCTCCGTGTTGGGTTTTTAAGGGCACAGAGGACACGGAGAAGTTTGTTTTGGTTGCGGCGACCGGCCCGCGCTGTTCCCCCAACCCGCAAGGTTGACGTAGCACGACGGCTTGGCATATATTATTCACACGAGACAGAATTTAAGCGCAGTTTTCGGGTCAAGGGCGTGCCGGTCCGCCGTTGATTCCCGCAAACTCTGGGAGGGGACCAGCTATGAGACCTCGCCATTCCCGAGCACTTGTGCCGACTGTTTTTTTGTTTGCTTATATCGGCTGGCTGGGCAGCAGCGCCGGGACGGCGGCCCTCCTTTACGACCCGGACCGGCAAGAGCCTCCGGCGGCCTCGGCCAGCGTCACGATTCCAGGTCCTCTCCGCTCCTTCTTGCGCATGGCGGGTATAAGCCGGAAGGTGCTTCCCCAGGAAGTACTGCCGCTACTGGCGCGAAATGTCGTGACCCAAGGATACACTTGGGCGGAAGGCGCCCGCAGACCGACGGAATACCTGGTGCTCTTGAGGCGATACGTTGAGCAGGCCAGAGAATTGAATACCCTGGCTGGCTCGGAGGGCATCATCCGTATTTCGAGTTGCAGCGAGGCGGCGCCGCTGCTGACCACGCTTGGTTACCGTCTGTCCGGGCCCTGTGGGCCGGGCATTTCGCTCGAAACTGCCGAACAGAAGAAGGCCTTTCTCACTCTCGATTCCGGATTCCCACTGCCAGACCTGGAACAGGCGCTTGCGGGGGGAAAACCGTTTGTTTATCACTTCCCCAGCACCCAGGAGCCGATCCTTTTCAACCCGTCGGAGTGGACGCGAAACTCCCGGAGTAAGACGGGTAATGCCCTCGACGCGCTGTTGCACGATCCCGAACTGGCACGGCTTTACTGGGCGCTCGCGAGGATGGATGAGGATACGCGAAACAACCTGAGAAAATCTCCGGGACTCGAGAAGCTTACGCCTGTGGCGCCGGTCCTCGATTATTACGGCCACCACATTTGCATTCGATCTAAACACGTGCTGGTCCCAGGCGGAGCGGCAGCGGAATCCGCCTGGGGGAAACTGGTTGGAGCCAGCCCCGGCTCGCCGGGAGAATTCGTGGAGCGATTGGTCCTGAAGGATGAAGGCTGGCTGGCCGCGTATTTTGACGCGCTCTCGAGGGTCAGCTCGGCTCAGCAATCCTACTTCGTCGAACCTCGTCGTTTGGCGCGATTTTATGAAGCGTTGCGAGGGAAAAAGACTTCCCCGGGCCCGGCCAAGGGGGCTTTCAGAACGGATTCCGGGCTTTTGTTGCTAGTGACCCGCCTTTGGCTTGAGCCCAATGGCCAACCACATGTCCCTGGAGATCTGGAAGTGTGGAAAGAAATCGTGGGGCATAAAACCCATTCCAAACTGGGCGCCGAGTGGGCCCGGCGTGGCAAGGACTGGAAAACCCCCGATGATTTAGTGGAAGGCATGTTTGCTTTTTCACGGGAGGTCACGCCGAATTCACCGCTGAGGATATATCTGACATTGAACGAAATAGACCGCAGGCGCTCCCCGGAGCAACGCCTGAGCGCCCAAACTGTTCGTCTGCTGGCGAGTAGTTCGGAGCGATTCGGCGACCAGTATGAGATCTTCTCCGAGTTCCACACCCTGAACGACACCTCCATCGCCCATTTTCTCGCGGTGGCGGAAGCTATTGACCGCATCCCCGACAATAGTGTGCGAGCCGACACTCTGGGCATTTACGAAGCCACCGTCGGACTCTGGGAAATCCTGGCACGCCAAGGGGAAATACAGCATCCGAACCAATCCTGGCAGGCGGTTATCAGTCCTTTTAGCAGCATCTCCTCCGCCGCTCAGCTTTTCGACGCCACCGAGAGCTCCTTCGGTGAACTTTTGCGGGCGGCGGCTGGCGAACCGCAGCGCTCCCAGGATGAAATTATTGCTTTGCTGGCAGGTCCCAAACAAACCAGTTCGGACGGCCAGCAGGTGAGGCGAGAACTAGCTGACAACATCCGCGCGGTTCTGGATGCGCAGCGGCTGATCTCTCTCGACAACCTGTTCGCGCTAGGTCACGGCTTAAACCAAATGGCGCAAGGAAAACCCGTGGCTGAGACGCTGCTGGTCCTGGCCGGAGAGTTACGTGAGTTCGAGCTGCCAAAACCGCTCTTCACCAGCGGCGAACGACTGGAATGGGCCAATGGCCTTTACACTACTCCCCACATTCAATTCGAGTTGCAAATGAACCTGCTCCCAGTCATCAAGTCGCCGGGTGCTGCAGAAGACTTGAAAGCCGCTCGCGGCCAACTCGTTCCCTTCCTGAGGGATACATTGGTCGGACTCAATTACGCTTATTATGCGCCTCCAGGGGCTCAAATGCTTCTCAGTAATCCGCTCTTCGTGCGGGCTCACGATCCCGCCGGAGAGAAGATCAATGGAGAATTCCAGTCTTGGCAGACACCGGTCCTGATTGGAGTTGGTGATGCGGCGAGCGGGGGCGCTCATCTTTCCGGGTCGTTGGCCGACCTACCCTACGTGCTGGCGCAGGTGGAGCAGAACTTCATTGTGCCGGAGAACGTCCAGTCCCTGATTTGGGAGGATCTGGTGCCCTCCCTCTTGGTGGGGGCCGTCCTGCCGCGCTGGTGGGGAGTAACCCGGACAGAGCTTCATGCCGTGAGCCTGTATCAGCGTTCGGGCGAAGAGCTTTTGAGCGCTGCGGCGCGAGACGAAAAACTGCGCCAGACGGTGACGGCCATTCTCTCGGATCGCATGCTCCCTCAGCGGGCCGCGGAAGTCGAGGACGCTCTCGGCCGCGGGCAGCCGGAAGCGGCTATCTCCCGATTGGCGCCGGCGGAAACCTTGTACCTGGCGGCGGAATACCGGCGTAAATTTCCCGATCAAACTAGCGGTACGGCAGGACAGGAACTGGCCGAACTCAGCCAACGCGATCCGGCGGAAGTCAGTTGGGAGCGCTTGTCAGAGGATTTTGGGGTGCCGCACCCCGCGCTCGAGCAGACCTACGCCCGCGAACTGCTGAACATGAAACCCCTTCCCACATTGATGGGCTACTCGAGTCGCTTGCTGGGTGAATCTTGGGACTCAAATAACTTACTTTGGGCCCGGCTGGCGGACGAAAGCGGGTACTCTCCCGTGATGCTCCACGTCATGGTGCCTGAGCTGACGCACCGCATGGTGGAGAAGATTGCCGCCACCGATTTGGAGGATTGGCCGGCACTGCTCCGCGCCTTGAGGGAAACTGCAGAGGAGTTCCGGCAAGGCAAGGTCCCCACGCTGGCGAAAAGTGGACCCGTTCCCGGAGTTTGAGGAATCTATTGAGCGAACGATGCTTACGAAATGCCTGGCCTGACGAGCTGCGGGCCACAGCGTGAAGGGGCTTTTGCCTGTGATTCACGAGCCTGGGGACAGGCAAGGGCGCCTTTCAGACCTATGACCTCAGCACCCACCGCGGGAGGTTGAACAAGGACATATGGAGAAACAGAAGGCTTGGGTTCCTGTGTTGTTACTCGCTTCTTGCTTCGGTGGCGCGGTTTGCACTCGAGCGCAGGAAAACGGACCGGATGTGACGGTCTTTAAGGTCACCGTCAATATGGTGCAGTTGGATGTGGCGGTGACGGATAAGAAAGGGGATTATGTAACCCGCCTCTCGCCTTTCGACTTTGCGATTTACGAGGACGGGATCCCGCAGAAGATTGCCACCTTCGGAGAAGAGAACGAAGCCCCGCGAAAGTTAGAGGATTATAAGCCCGGTGAGGACAAACCGGCCTTGGCGAGATCTTCGTCTCCCCACGGGCACCGAAACAAGGGCGGCTTCGAGAGCGCAACTCCAGAGCAGGTCGCCTCCCTGGTGGCGGGCGCCAGCGTCTTCATTCTTTTCGACACGAGCAACTATATGTACCGGGGTTTTGTTTATGCTCAGGACGCCATCGCGGAATTCGTTCGGTCTTTGCAGGACCCAGCTCGAGTGGCATTCTATTCCTATAGCCGCAACTTTTCTCGGGCCTCTCTGCTCACTCCCGAACGATCGCAAGTCATCCACGCGATCCGCACTACGGTGGCGGGGGATGATGCAGCGCTTTATAATTCCCTGCTTATGACTCTCAAAGATGCCGCCCGGCTCTCGGGCCGGAAAGTGGTAGTGGTCTTCTCGAACGGCCCCGATAACGCCAGCGCCGTGGGACCAGAAGATGTTCGCGAGTTGGCCCAAACGGAAGGTATCCCAATCTACATGATCAGCACGCAGGAAGCACGGCTGGACCCGATATCCACCGCCGTCTTCGAACGTGTCAGCGCGAGTACCGGGGGCAAGGTCTACTTTGCCAAGAATTGGAAAGAACAACAGGATGCTTTTGCTTCCATCCGAGATGACTTGGCACACCTGTATTCGCTCAGTTACTACCCGCAGCCCAATCCGAACCGAGGCTGGCGCACCATCACCGTGAAATTGGTCGGCCAAGACTTAAAGGGCTACCACATTCGAACCCGGAGCGGCTATCGCCCCAAAGCCGTCCGTCTCACCGAACAGATCAAGCCCGCCGTGTGAGTGCAGGTGTCAGGCGCCAGGGGTCAGGTGTCAGGGAAAGAGGCAATTCTGAATAGTGAATAGTAAATTGTAAATTCACCATTTACCATTCACGACTCACAATTCTGCCTTTCGGTTATTCGTCACTCGTCAAGGTCCTCCAGTGCTGTCCCCCGTCTTCGGAAGTCCACTGCTCTCCGGTTGCGGACGTCACTGTGATGCGCTGAGGGCTGGAGGACGAGCAAACAATAGAGACGATGGCGCTCGTGGTGGGGCTGCCGCCTGAGCTGAGATTGACGCCGATCCAAATTGCGCCGCCATCACTCGAGTGATAGAGGGCTCCTCCGGACCCCCCAGCCCAGACGTCTCTTCCCGTTGCCTCGATCACGCGGAAGGCGATCTTATCGTCGATGTGCACATCCTCCCAGGTTTTTCCCCCATCGTCGGAGCGCTGCGGTTTTCCATCCGGCGCGATGGTCCATAGGGCGGCCGGCTGAGGCGCCACGCTTTGCAGCGCGGCGCGGAGTGCCATGGTTGCAGGCCTGGCCTGCTGGGACTTCGCGACTACCGCTGCAGACATCGTGGCCACAGAGGCTGGCCTCGCGTGCATCGATGCGGCTGAGGCGTCCTGCGTTAGGCCCCTTTTCTGTGAGGAGGGGGTCAAGGGGGGCTGCGGAGCATTGAGTGGCGCAGTGACTCTCCCGGCCATGTCAGCGCTTAACCCGGCCGTTACCGTGACGGATTCGGTCCTGGCTGGGACGGTTGCCTGCGGCGCCGGCGGGTGAGCCGCAGCCGTGAGCGTCTTGAGGCGCTTTAATTCAACGTCCGTAGGGTGAACGGACACCGGCTTACCAGGTGGCGGCGCCATATGCATCATGCGCCTCGCCACCTTAGGCGGAGATTGAGGTGATTCTGCGCCCACTTTCGCCACCGTAACTTTCAGGCTGCCTCGAGCAGATAACTCGGCGCAGAGTTGTTGCGAAGCTTTGCTGGAGTTTGCAGCCACGGCGGAGCGCAATTCCTTCGAAACAGCGTTCCGTCTTGTCAATTGATGGAAGCGTAAGATCGCGACCACGGCCACAACTCCCACGGTCGCTGCTACCGCACCCCAACGAAGCGCCGGCCAAAGGCTCCATCCCCATCGAACGGGGGAGCGAGCGGGCGCCGCTGCCTCGACTTCCCTGGGTAGGGCTAATGTCAGCAGGTCGCGACACTCCGCACATTGGGCAAGATGGTTTAGAACCTCCTTCCGTTCCCTCACCGTGAGTGTCCGTTCCGCGAATGCGGCCAGGAGATTGGCATCGGGATGCGGGAATTGCCGATTTTCGATTGCCGATTGACGATTGAGCTGATTGCTGATCGGTTTTCCCTTCAGCCGCTCGAGCACGATTTTGGGCAGTCCCCGCATAACTAATCCAGTAGCCTTTACCCTTTACCCCCGTCCCTCATTCCCTCCCTCGGTCTCCACTATTATGGAACGCTTTGCGGAGCTTTTTCTTGCGCCCGGCGGCAGGGAATAGGGAACAGGAATTGTCATTAGTAGGAAACACCGTTACCCATTCCAAGGGACGAGGTCTCTCAGCCTCTATCACTGAGCCTTTACCGTTCAGCCTTACCGCCTGCCCTCCGCCTACTGTTGACTGCCTACTGCCTCTCCACTCCCTCCAGCAGCCGCTGGCGAACATCCAGGGAAAACTCGCTCACCTCGACTTCCATGGTCTGTCGCGCCTCCTTCGAGCTCATACCGCTTTTTGCCAGAGCGGCAAGGATGGACTTGCGAAGCGAAGCAGTAATCTTCTCCACTTTTCGGCTGACCGTCGATTCGTGTACGCCCAGCAAGCGCGCGATTTCGGCTAGGGTGCGTCCATCGAGAAAGTACCGGGCCAAAATGAATTTGTCCTCCGCAGCAAGGGAAGCGAGTGCTTGGTCGGTAGCCTTTTCCAATCGCGGATCGAGCGCCTGAGCTGGATTAGGTTCCTCGGCCCGGAGCTGCGCGCCCGCATCCAGCTTCTCGTCGAGACTGACCGTACGCTGCTGCTTGCGATAGCGATTCACATACTCTTGCGCCAAAACGGCTCGAAGCCAGCCCTCCAGGGAGCCCCGTCCTGTGAAAGAGTCGAGTTTCGAGACTCGATGGCCGTCAGAGGTCCTGGTTCCGTACAGTTCGGCGTAGACAGAATCCGCGAGATCGCGGGCAGCGGAATCCTCGGAGGTTATCGAATGGGCGGCTCTGTAGAGCTTCTCGCGGTATCGATTCAGGAAGACTTCCCAAGCTGCTTCGTTGCCCCGCGCACAACTGCGCGCCAGGGCCAACTCCTCAACCCGCAAGTTTGTGAGGAGTTCCAAAACCTCGGCTTGACGCGCGTCTCGAGGAAGGTACTTGGCGGCAACCTCTTGCAAGACGCTTGCGAAATCCCGTTCGGAGAGACCGAATTTTTCTGCTCCGGCTAGGCGATAAAGCCCGGCGCACACGGATTCGGAGATGGCTGCCGTTGCGGGACATGTGGCCGTTTCCGGGATACTCCTCATTGGATTGCCGAAACTCGGAAACCGAAACCCGAAACTCGAAAACCGAAACCCTAAGGAGACCTCGCTTCCCCTCTTGAAACCGATTTTCGATTGCAATAGCCGAAACTCAAAACTACGTCATTCCCGCGAAGGCGGGAATCCAGCAGGTGGACGGCACGTTTCCGCATGACTGGGAAGTGGATTCCCGCTTTCGCGGGAATGACTTCGGCCGAAAGCGCCGCTGTAAACCATCGGAGCCGATTTTTGAATTCCGATTTTCTGGCGAGTTTCGATTTTCGGATCTTGAGTTTCGGCTCTCTCAGTTCGATGCAAGAAATATAACCTACGTCGTTCTTCCTGTAGACCGGGAGTGGAACCCTCGGTTGACTTTATGGGATGGCGCCGTAGCGGCGAGTTCACCTCGCCAGCCGGTGGCGTATGGTCTTCTGGCCGCCTGAGGCCAAATGGAGGCGTACAGCCGGCGCTACGGCAGCCCCTGTCTGGGAGGAGCCTGACATGAGAGGAAGACAAATTCTGGGTTTGGTTACGATGGCGCTAACGACGGTTCTGATGGTCCTGCCCTTCGGGCCAGAGCGTGGAGAGGCAGGCGAGACTTGGCCGGTTTACAAAGCGCTCGAGCCGATCAGGCACGGTAATTTGACCATTTTCCCGGTGGTCACGGACCGCTCACACGACACGAAGAATTTTTTCACGCTCGATGAAGGTCTGCGCTCGGGAGAAGTTGTGGTGAGCGAAGCAGGAGCGATCCAGCCGCTCATTCGCGGCCGCCAGCGACCCCTGCCGGGCGGGGCACAAGTTAACCGGCTGGTCCTGGTGAACAACTCGAAACGTCCACTGATCTTGCTGGCGGGCGAGATTTTGACTGGCGGTAAGCAAGACCGCGTGGTGGGCAAGGATCGCATCGTCCCGGCAGAGAGCGACCCCATTGACCTAGCCGTCTTTTGTGTTGAGCCTCACCGCTGGGTCGCCACCTCATCCGGCTTCGGTTCTTTCCACGCGCAGATGGCGCAACCGAGTGTACGCCGCAGCGCCATGGCCGACCAGGATCAAGGGAAGGTATGGTCAGAAGTTCACGCCTCGGCAAAAGCGATGGTGGCGGTGGTTCCGCAAGCCGCACCCGGCATCGAAGCAACTTCCTCCTATGCCGGTGTGATGAGCAACGAGGAAGTGAAGCAACGCGTCGAGACAGTTGCCGCGCCGCTCGAGCAATCCTATCAGGGAGTGATGCGCGAACTGCGGGACCGCAGCGCCGTGGGCGTGGTGGTGGCGGTGAATGACCAGATCATTTGGGCCGATCTCTTCGCCAGTACCGCTCTCCTCGAGAAGTACTGGCCCAAGCTGATCCGCTCCTACGCGGCCGAAGCTCTGACGAGGTCAACGAGTCCCGGGCGCCCCGACCTGAAAGCCGCCCAAGCTTTCTTGCAAGACTTCGAGGCGCGGCATGAGAGTGTGGAAAGCGAACCCGGAGTTTATCGGCACACGGAGCTCCAGGGCGAGGGCTTCACGGCTTTTGAGCTAACCACTCTGCTGCCCGGCACCGACTTCAACATTCACATCGCTAAGATGGCGGAATGACTAAGGGCAGTGACGAGTGACAAGTGACGAGTGACGAGCGGAAAAGACGCAGAACTGCGCTCGGAATGACAGGCGCGGGTGCGGCGCTGCGCTCAACCGACAATCGACAATCAACACTCGGCAATCGACAATCGGCAATCGAGAATGGGCAATCGACAATCCCAGCAGCCGGTCTGCGTTACGCTCCATCCTCGAGTTTCACTTTGCCGGCGAAGTTCCGGTAGACATACACAAAATATGCTGTGACCAGTGCCATGCCGATAATCCACCAAACGAGGCCGATGCGGAGGCCGTAATCGGCGGCTTTGGCGTTGTAAATCGTCAATGAATAAGCCGGGCTGGAACTGGCGGGCAAGACGAGAGGGTAGAGTCCAAAGACGACGCTGGTCAACATACCCACGATGTAAAGGCAAGAAGCGAGGAAGCTCTGGAGGTCATCGTTGCGTCGCATAAACCAGGCCATCCCCGCAAGGCCGGCCAGAGCGAGCAGGGGGAAGACATACCCCGCGGGATGTTCCGATAGGTTTTTCAGAATTTGGGGCTGCACGCGGAAAGTGACGCCGGTGACGAGAATGGTGAAAAGAAGAACAAGCCACCATGCAGCTCGCGCCGAGCGTTGCGAACGATCGTGCACGGGGCCATCTGTCTTAAGGGCCAGCCAAAGGGCGCCATGCAGAGTGAGAGTGGCTAGCGCCGCTAACCCGACCAGAATCGTGTACCAGTCGAGAATGCCGGTAGCGGCTCCCAGCCGGAAGTCGGTCCATAGGGCTTCGAAGAAATAGCCCTTATCATTCAAGGGAACCCCGCGCACGACGTTGCCGAGAGCGGCGCCGTAAAAGACCGCCAGCAGGAGGCTGGCGGCCGCGAACACGACGTCCCAAAACTTAACCCAGACGGGACTGTCCACCTTTTCACGGAATTCAATGGAGATGCCCCGCAGAATGAGCAGCCAAAGGACGATCATGAGAGGCAAGTAGAAGCCACTGAACCCTGATGCGTACAGAGCTGGGAAGGCAAAGTAAAGCGTTCCACCGGCGGCCAGCAGCCACACTTCGTTTCCATCCCAGACGGGTCCGATAGAACTAACGACCAAGTGGCGCTCCGCGTCCGTCTTGGCGACCAGAAAATGAATCGCGCCCGCGCCCAGGTCAAACCCATCGAGCACAACGTAAGCGGCGATCATAATCGCGACCAGACAGAACCAGGCTGTTTCCATGCCCACGACTCCTTAGCCATCGGTGTAGCGGCGGGTTTACGCCGCCATTAGGCGAGGTGAACTCGCCGCTACCAGAGGTGGCGAGGCCAACTCGCCCCTACGACTTCGGGGGAACGAAAAGTGGGAGAGGCTCGGGCCCCACTTCAACCACACGATAAAGCAAGAACAGGAACAAGATACCTAGTACGAGGTACATTCCCATGAATCCGAGAAGGGTGAACCAAACGTTTCCTGACGACACTTGCGGCGAGACCCCTGCCGCAGTGCGCATCAGGCCATAGATGACCCAGGGTTGGCGTCCTATCTCGGCTGTCATCCATCCGGCAGTGTTGGCGATGTAAGGGAAGGGAAGCGAGAGCATAAGGACCCAGAGCGCTCCTCGCGAGGCGTACAGAGTACCCTTCCACAACTTCCAGGCGCAGACCACCATGATGGCTATGAATATCGTTCCGAGCCCCACCATGACGTGGTATGAGTAATAGACCAGAGGGACGTTGTCCGGCCAGTCGGACTGTGGGAATGCGTCCAACCCTTTGACTTCCGACGCCCAACGCCGGTAAGTCAGAATGCTCAACGTCCGGGGAATCAGAAGCGGATTATCCAGCCGTTGATTCTCCATGTCGGGCTGTCCGAGCAGAGCAATGGGCGCTCCTTTTTGCGAGTGGAACAGGCCTTCCATGGCGGCGAGAGTAACCGGCTGGTGGCGGGCCAACAGGCGCCCTTGACCATCGCCACTGGGGAACAGTTGGAATAACGTCGCAATGATGCCCACCATCACTCCCACGCGCACAAACGTCTGTCCGTAACTCTGGTGCCGCCCCACGAGCAAATAGAATGCCCCCAGCGCGGACATAACGAAGGCGGCGGTTATCACAGCTCCGCTCATGTTATGCGCGTACTGCCAAAGTGCCCAGCGATTCAGCAACAGACCCCAGAAGCTAGAGAGCATGATTTCGCCGTTCGGTCCAAGACTGTAACCTACAGGACGTTGCATCCAGGCATCTGTGGCGACGATTAAGTAACCCGAGAGCCACGAGCCAAGAAAGACCATGAAGGCAGCGAACCAGTGGCCCTTGGGACCGAGGCGCTTTTCGCCGAATAGAAATAGTCCTAGAAAGCTCGACTCCAGGAAGAAAGAGAAGATTCCCTCCATCGCCAGTGTCTGTCCGATAACGCCCCCGGCGGCTTTTGAAAACTGAGCCCAATTGGTGCCGAACTGGAACTCCATGGGGATGCCGGTCACCACACCCAGGGCAAAGTTAATACCGAAGATCTTCATCCAGAAGCGCGCGGCGCGATTATAATGCTCTTCGCCGGTACGCAACGCCACGCTTTTCAGAATCACAATCAACAACGCCAGCCCCATGGTGAGTTGTGGAAAAAGATAGTGGAAGGTGACCGTGAAAGCGAAGTGCAGGCGGTGAACAAGCAGGGCATCAGGCATGGAAGCTCCCAAACGAGTTAGGATGAGTGAGTATACACCGGTGGGGGCGGTAAGACAAAAAGGAGCAGGAACGGCGCTCGATGAGCGCCGTAAGTTCTTGAGAATTCAAGACCGGCGGCAAGAGACCGCAGAAGTTTGGAGTCGCCGGCGACAAGTAATGGAAAACTTCGACCGCCAACTTCTATGTCGCACACCCGGGCGGAACGCAGCCCTCTATGGTCAGGCGGTGTTATAATATCTTACCTCATTGTGCTTAGAGTGCTTGGCTACCCTGGTGTGGTCCGGGCCAATAGGGGGTGCGAGTCCTGTCACACTCTCTAAGCCGCGGAGACTCCCAATGAACACGCTTGATATAAGATTCGAGGATGTTTCAGGCAGGGAATCTCTTCTCGTCACCGCGAATCTCCCTGACGGCTGGAAACGACTCCGAAACAGTTTTGGGTTTTACGGGTTCGCCCACCAAGAGTATCAGAAGGACAATCGCATCACCGTCAGGGTCTGGGTGGTTGAACGTTCGGCGGAGCTGCAACCCACCGGGAATGGCTTCCCGCTTGATTTGCAAAGCATGGGCTCGAGTCCATCGAAAGCAGTGGCGTTCAGGCTCTTCCATGGCCGCCTGTCGCTAGGCGCGTTAATGAGCACAGTGGCCAACAGCAGCCGCAACGGCGGCAAGCCGGGCTTCTACGAAGACGGTATCCTGATTGCTCGCCACGACGATGTTGCCTATTGGCTTAGATTCTATGCCGCCCTCAACGAAGAGCACCCCGAGCCACCGGAATGGCTGGAGCATGACCTCTGGGCCGAGGAAGGAGCGCTGCCAAGGCCTGAACAGGTTCCCGGGGCGCCCACATCTGAAATTGAGGAACGCCTGACGCGCTTATTCTCGGCCGTAGATGTGCTGGAGGGTCGTGTCGGCGCACTGGGGGAAGACTTACAGGGGCGGGTGGCCACTAGTTTAAGGGCACTGGAGGGGAAGAGCACAGGGCAGGCGGAGGATTTGGAGAAGGTCGCCCGGGAACTCGGGGAGCGGTGGTCGCGGCAATTTCAGCAGCAAGCCGAGGCGGCGCTGGAGAGGCTGCGAGACGAGTCGAAGAATTCGGTAATCGAAGCGGGCAGGCGGCAACTCATTAGCTTGGCCGAGGGCTCGCAGCAATTTCAGATACAAGCCGAGGCAGCAATCGAGAGGTTTCGAGAAGAACTGAAGGGCTTGGGGCAGGTTATCGAGGAGGGCAAGAGGCAAGTAGCCAGTCTGGCCGACGAGAAAGTGGCGTTCTTGAGCCAAGCTGCCCGAGACGCCTCTGGGCAGCAGATGGAGCGGGCAAGTCGGGAGCAAGCGCAGGCCGCGCAGGCGGCGGCGGACGCTTGGGTGAAATCGATCCGGCAGGCCGCGGAGGAAGCGGTGGCGCAACTGCAAGGCAAGTTGCAGGAGCAAGCCGAAGCGGCGGCGGCAAGGCTGCGGGAAGAAGCGCAGAACTCGGGGCTGTTAATCGAGGAAGGCAAGCGGCAACTGGCAAGTCTGGCCGACGAGAAGGTGGCCTTCTTGAGCCAGGCTACCCGCGACGCGACCGGGCGGCAGATGGAGCAGGCAAGTCGGGAGCAGTCGCAGGCGGCGGACGCTGGGGTGAAATCGATTCGGCAGGCCGCGGAGGAGGCAGTGGCGCAACTGCAGGGCAAGTTGCAGGAGCAAGCCGAAGCGGCGGCGGCAAGGCTGCGGGAAGAAGCGCAGAACTCGGGACAGGTCATTGAGGAAGGCAAGCGGCAACTGGCCAGTCTGGCCGAGGCGAAGCTGGCTACTCTGAGCCAGGCTACCCGGCACGCATCTGGGCAGCAGATGAAGCAGGCAGTGCGGGAGCAGGCGCAAGCCGCGCAGGCGACCGCGGACGCTGGGGTGAAATCGATTCGGCAGGCCGCGGAGGAGGCGGTGGCGCAACTGCAAGGCAAGTTGCAGGAGCAAGCCGAAGCGGCGGCAGCAAGGCTGCGGGAAGAGGCGAAGAGCTCAGGGCAGGTCATCGAGGAAGGGAAGCGGCAACTGGCAAGTCTGGCCGACGAGAAGCTAGCCTTCTTGAGCCAGGCTGCCCGAGACGCATCCGGGCAGCAGATGGAGCAGGCAATTCGGGAGCAGGCGCAGGCCGCGCAGGCGGCGGCGGACGCGGGGGTGAAATCGATCCGGCAGGCCGCGGAGGAGGCGGTGGCGCAACTGCAAGGCAAGTTGCAGGAGCAAGCCGAAGCGGCGGCGGCAAGGCTGCGGGAAGAGGCGGAGGGCTCGGGGCAGGTCATCGAGGAAGGGAAGCGGCAACTGGCAAGTCTGGCCGGCGAGAAGCTGGCCTTCTTGAGCCAGACTACCCGCGACGCGACCGGGCAGCAGATGGAGCAGGCAAGTCCGGCGCATTCGCAGGTAGGCGAGACGGCAGTGGGCGCGGAAGTGAAATCCATTCAGCAGGCAACCGAAGCGGCGATGGCGCACCTGCAGGCTGAATTCGAGAAACAAACGGCGGCAGCAGTGGAGAAGCTACGGGACGAGGCGAAGAATTCGGCGCGGGTGATCGAAGAAGGCAAGCGGCAAGTGGCCAACCTGGCTGAAATCAAACTTGGCTCCCTCGGGCAGTCTACAGCTAAAGCCGCAGCGGGATTCGAAGCAGAGCAAAGAAGGTTAAAGAACCAGTACGAGACGGCTCGAAAAGAACTCGAGACACTGTTAGCGAGACGTTTGGCAACATTGAACCTCGCGCCTTCTGGAACAAGACGGCATGGGACTGTAGCGAAGCTGTTCCTGGCTGTGGGATTATTTCTCGCCATAACTGTCCCTCCGCTTTGCGTGTATATTTCAACGCCGCCCCCGGCGCAACTCCGCCTGCAGGCTGAGCGCCCCCCTGACTACGTCGATCAAAATCCAAACTGGAATTCCAAGCGACGCGACCGGGAGGAAGAAGTGGCACAAGCGTATTGGCGGGTAGCGGTCGAGAACTTGCAAGGGAAGTACCCGTTTGGCAGCGAACTGCCTGCCGACCCGCTACCCGAATTTCAAGTCGATAGCAAATATGACCCGCCCGGCGGCGCGAAGGCGCTTACCGAAACAAGGAATTACTATTGGGAAAGACTCCGCTCATGTTGGCTGCAGCGCGAGTACTGGGTAGAAACCCCGGTGGGGAACGTAAATTGGATTACCCGCCTTCGTCAGCTCTGGCAGCAAATCAAGGCCAAACTTACGTGATTGATTGCATGGCGGGACCCACCATACTCAGCCCGCGCCCAAAGCACCGTCGGGAGGTCGAACAGCGCCGGGAAGGAGTTGCTCAATCGCGGCGGACAGATCAGTCACCCGGATGGGCTTCGCCACGTAGCCATCCATGCCGGCAGCAAGGCATTTATCCCGGTCTCCCGCCATGGCACGAGCTGTCATGGCGATGATGGGAAGATGGGATCCCGTGCTCTTTTCCTCCTCCCGGACCGCCGCGGTGAGTTCGAGGCCATTCATTTTCGGCATCTGAATGTCGATCAGAGCTAGATCGAACGGGCGCGTCGTTCCTCCCAGTGCTGCCAGCGCTTCTTTTCCATCGGCGACAACCGTCACCCTGTGTCCCAACTTCTCCAACAATCCCGCTGCTACGGCCTGGTTATCAGGGTTGTCTTCGGCCAGTAGGACCCGGAGCGCGTGACTAGCCTCGCGTAGCGAGTGACGCGTGATAAGGTGAGCGGGCGCCGGGGGCGCGGACCTGGCTCCCAGGGCCATGACAACCGCCTCTCGCAGCTCTGCCAGCCGGATTGGCTTCATGAGATACGCGGACACTCCGAGTTCCCGACAGCGCCCCGCATCTCCGCGCTGGCCGCCCGAGCTGAGCATCATAATTGTGGCCGACGCCAGGTGAGCGTCTGCCTTCATCTGCTCGACGAGTGCGAAGCCGTCCATGCCGGGCATCTGAGCGTCGGTGATCACCAAGGGGAAAGGGCTTGCCGCGCCCAAGGCTTGCTGCAGATGATTCAGGGCTTCCATTCCGGAATGTGCCACCTGCGGTTTCATGCCCCAACGGGTAAGGACTTCGGCCAGAATGCGCCGGTTCGTGGCATTATCGTCGACCACGAGGACCGCCCTATTGGCCAGCTCTGCAGCCGGCTCGAGCCTCGGAGAGTATGCTACCTCTGCTAAGCCCAGGCGAACCGTAAAGTGAAATGTGCTGCCCTTACCTACCTCGCTGTCCACCCAGATGCGGCCATGCATCAACTCGATAAGCTGCGCGGCGATTGATAACCCAAGGCCTGTGCCGCCGAACTGCCGCGTGGAGGAACCGTCTGCTTGCACGAAAGCCTCAAAGATGACCTGCTGTTTTTCCCGTGGAATACCGATGCCGGTGTCGGTCACGGTGAAATGCAAGACGACGGCCGGAGGCTCGAGAAAGTCAGTCTCCACGCGAACCAGAACCTCGCCCTGAGCCGTAAACTTGATGGCATTCCCAACTAGGTTCGTGACCACCCGCCTCAGAACGGTAGGGTCGCCCAGAACGCGCTCGGGAGTGTTTGGACGCACGTCACAGACGAGCTCCAACCCTTTCTTGAAGGCCTGGTGAGCCAAGGGTCCGAGTGCCTCGTCCAAAGCATCACGAACGACGAACTCGATCGTCTCCAGGGTTAGCTTTTTGGCCTCCACCTTGGAGAAGTCCAGGAGGTCGTTGATGATCGACAGCAGGTTCTCTGCCGACCTGCTGACGATGGTGAGATAACCCCGCTGTTCGTCCGTGAGTCCCGTGTCGAGTGCCAACTCCGTCATGCCCATAATGCCGTTCATAGGGGTGCGGATCTCATGGCTGATGTTGGCAAGAAATTCGTCTTTCAGCCGATTGGCTTCTTCGGCAGTTTCCTTGGCCCTGATGAGCTCCTCTTCGGCCCGCTTTCGCTCGGTGATGTCGATAAGGGTCCCCTGGACTGACCGCTCATCAGGATCGACGACACTCATGCTCACCATCACCCAGAGGGGGCTTCCGTCTTGGCGGCGAAGCTTCATTTCCAAGTTGGTGATGGCCTCCCCGGCCTTCAGCCTTTCAATGATCCTCGGCCGGTCATCAGCGGAGTAGTAGAAATCGTCAACGCGTCGAGCTCGAAGGTCAACCGGGGGGGTATAGCCAAGCATTGTCGCGAGTGCTTTGTTGTGTTCCAAGACGCTGCCGTCAAGCCTGGTGTGGAAGACTCCCGCGAGGTTTTGCTCGAACAGCAGCCGATAACGTCTCTCGGAGGCTCGTAGCGCTTCTTCGGCCCGTTTGCGTTCGACCATGTCACGGTGGAGGGCCAGGCTGGCCAGGATGAAAATCCCCAGCGCGAGCAGGCTGCCGAGAATCACGATGCTCTTGGTGGAACGAGCGTCCGCGGCCGCGATGGCGTTGCGCTGGTCCAGCATTCGATGCTCTTCGGTCTCGATCTCGTGCAAGATCCGGCGCACGCCATCCATGGTTTGCTCCTCTTGAAGATGGTGCTGTGCTGCCTCCTGCCAAGTCAGCTCGCTGCCTGGATAGGGGTTCATCACTATATGGAAAACGCTGAACGCGTTCACCACGAGCGGGTCTAAGGCGTCGAGGCGCGCCTGCTGGGCGGGCTCGTGAGCCATCAAAAGGCGGAGTCGATCCAGTGCGCGTTGCGACTCATTCACGTCAGAGTAGTATTGACCTCGAAACCGCTCGTCCCGGGTAATTAAATAGTCGTTCGCCCTGTTTTGGGCGCCCTGCATCGCGGCGCGAACGGCGGAAACCTCCGTCAATACGCCGTTGGTCTGTTCGACCTGATGGCTTGCCTCGATCAGGTCTCGCGTCTTTTGATAGGACAGCAGGCCCACCACGATGAGGACGGCTGTGGCGAGGGTCGAAAACACCCCGAGCCGCTTCTCTATCTTCGAAGCCATTGTCACCTCCCGCCGAGCACCCTTTCCATTAAAGCTCCAAGTCAAATGTGTCGTGCCGAAAGAGGGGTTCGCCCTGGCTCAAAACCAGGGTTGGCGGGAATGACTGAGAAACTTGCTTCATTAGGTTCGGGGCTTTGGTTGCAGGTACGTCAAGTGATGATGAGAGTTCTGTAGCGGTGGCGCGACAATGAATGCAACCCAGGCTGCATCCCTTTGGCTCCTCACAAGAAACGAGCCGCGGCTTGTAGTCTGCAATTTTCATCAACGTTTCACAAATTCGAGAAGAGGTAATCGGCAGTTTTCTCCTCTCACGTCTTTCAGGATACTTGTAACCAAAATCAACTCAGGCAGCAATGGTACAGGGGTACCGGCCTGCAAACCTCCTGATCCTTGGCAACTAAGTCTGGCGTTCCCCACGCCCATGCTTTTTCGGAACGGATCTTAACACGCACGTAAGAATCTTCAACTTCGGTGCGAATATTAACATGAGCGTAAACACTTTCTGATCCGCTGCGAATACCGTCGCGCTGCCTAGAAATGAGGATCCAATGGCCGTTATCACTAAGCTAATATTCGTAATGGACTTAGCGGCGGAAAAAAACATGTTGAAGTGGTTGCCGCCGATCGACGAGAATACTCCCGGCAAACCACGACGAAGTGAGTTGATCGTTTTCCGGGGAGGTGTGATGTGCTTGACAAACACATAAATGCAAGCTGGATGGGCGGTTTTAATATTTTGAGTGGCGAGGGCGCTTCACCGATGCCCTCCATAAAGGTGGCGGGATTTGCGCCGCGCTCGCTACAAAGGGGGCTAGTCAGAATCGCTGTTCTTTGCCTGTGCTTGCTTTTCATAGTGGCGACACCCGCGTGGCCGCAGGCTACTTTTACCACCATCGATGTTCCGGGCGCAGGCACGGGCGTGCTTGAGGGAACGATCGGCTTCAGCATCAACGCTAACGGGGACATCGCGGGAATCTACCTCGTCGGGGGCAATGTGGCGCACGGCTTCCTGCGCGCTGCCGATGGCACGATAACCAAATTCGACGCTCCTAACGCAGGCACAGGCCGGAATCAGGGAACCTTCCCCTTCAGCATCAACAGCGGAGGGGACATCGCAGGAATGTACTTTGACACAAACAATGTGTATCACGGCTTCGTGCGCACTGCCGATGGCACGATCATCGAGTTCGACGTTCCGGGCGCCGGCACGGTCGGCCATCGGGGGACTGAACCCATCAGCATCAATACGGCGGGGGATATCACGGGAATCTATACGGGCAATAGCCCTCTGCGTCACGGCTTCGTGCGCGCTGCCAGTGGCACGATGACCACCTTCGACGTCACGGGCGCAGGCACGACCGGCTCGGTCCAAGGACAGGGGACCCAGCCCCTCAGCATTAATTCGGCGGGGGATATCGCGGGATTCTACGTGGCCGCCAACGGAGGGTTTCACGGCTTCATACGCGCTGCCGATGGCACGATAACCGCCCCCATCGATGTTCCGGGCGCAGGCACGAGCGGTGGCACAGAACATCATGGTAACGTTGTGGGAACCCTCCCCCTAAGCATCAACGCGGCGGAAGAAATCACGGGAATCTATACGGACGCGAGCCATGTGGGTCATGCCTTCGTGCGTGCTGCGGATGGCACGATGACCTACCCCATCGATGCTCCGGGCGTAGCCACGACGGGCCCCGTCTTTATCCCGGCAAGCTTCGCCGCGAGCATCAACACGGCTGGGGACATCGCGGGGACCTACAATGACACCAGCGGAGTGTTTCACGTCTTCGTGCGTGCTGCGGATGGCACGATGACCGGCCCCATCGATGATCCGAATGCCGGTGCGGCCGGCACCAGCGCGTTTCCGGGAACCCTCAGCGTCAGCATCAACGATTTGGGGGATATCACGGGGACCTACGCGGACGCGAGCAGTGTGTTTCACGGCTTCATAGCCACGTTCGCAGTTACTCCCCAGGTGCAGGTCTCCAATTTGCAAAATACGGTGGAGGACCTTGTCTCCGCGGGAACGCTCAGCCCCAGACAGGGCCAGTTCCTTCTTGCCCCACTCGACGCGGCCCTGGCCGCATTGGGTCCAGCTTCAGACAGCGCTGCGCTGGCCGCTTCGGATCCTAGCCGGGGTGATGCGGCATTGCCCAAGCTGCACGATCCCGCCGACGCCGCGGCGGGGCGGATTGTTACGAATCGCAGCCACGCCGTGGCCGCGATTCGGGACCTCGAGGAGTTCATCGGCAGGGTGCGGCTCCTGATGTTCTCTCGGCAACTGAACCACGCGGAGGGTGGCACTTTAATCGATGCGGCCGAGATTATTATCAGGACTCTTCGCAGCGAGCCTTAGTTCGAAAATACTCAAGGGAGCGGCGGGGCGTCAGCCCCGCCGTCACCGGCGGGTTGCGGTAAGCAGTCTATCACACGAAAGCACCGCTGGCGGGCGGCTCTCGTACAAAAGCAAGTAAAACGGTCCCTACCGCTGTGACTGCGTCTACGTGGCTGTGCCACAAACTACCTCATAAAGCAGCTTGCGGCGAGCAACGGGATTTCCAAATCCATTGATTTGCTTGGTCGGGGCGCCCGGATTTGAACCGGGGACCTCTTGCGCCCAAGGCTAGACCAGTACGGCTATCTGATTGATTTTGCGGCACGCTTGGCAACGTAAAGGGACCCAAAAGCACGGCAAGAACGTTCAAGTGGTACCGATTTGGTACTCGTTTGTTTGCGCTTGAGGTTCATTATACCTCTACTGCCGTTAAATGCGGCAATGAGGGTTCATGAAGGGTTTTCAGAGTTTGGCGGTTCCAGTCACCGGCCAAAGCACGGCACCTGCCAACTATTTTTCACCGGTCGACAAACGTGAGAAGCGACCACTGTATAGAGATAAGGCGAGTGTGGGCGGAGGCAATTCCCCGTGGGGATTTATCGTCGGGCCGGGGATATCTCACGGGGATGGCGCTGTCGGATTTCCATCCTATGCAATCCCTCTATGGTTGCCTTTGTCCCAGTTCACGGTGGTACAATTTCAAGAATGGGTTGGGAGGACGAAGAGAAACCGGTTTTCGAGGCGTTCCTGAAAGCTTTACCAGGATTCGCGGGGCGCCCCATTGCCGAATGGCGGCAGGGTGCGAATCCGCCCGACGTTCTTTGCATTGACGGCACGGGGAGCCGCATAGGCGTGGAGTTGGGCGAGTGGCTTAACGAGGCGCAAATGCGAGCCAACAAGAGCAGAGAGCATTTGGAGAACTCTTATCTGAGCGCGGTCCGCAGCGCAGAGTTGGCCCAGCCCGACCACATCGGCGTGGTCTGGCTTGGCCCCAAGGCAGATGTCGAATTACGACCAGAGAATGGCGAGCGGTTTCGTGACGAGTTGGAAAAATGCATCCGCAAGATCGACAAGGCTTGGCCTTTCCGCTCAGATTGGGGCAACCCGCACTTCGGAATCCATCGAGATTTTTCGTCTTACCCCGTAGTGGAGCGACACTTGGATTCGATCCACTTGTTCTCACGGAAAGACAAGGGTCCTCCGCCTGGGTATTGCTGGATTCGCTTTCCCAATCGGGCCGGGTGGTATACACCCAGCGACGCAGTTGAAGCGCTGTTGGCTTTGATTAACGACAAGACCTCAAAATACTCTGGCCTTCGCCAGAGGGAGAATCTTGGCGAGCTCTACCTGCTCGTCTACTACAGCCAGGGATTGATTTACAACACTACTTTTGAAGGCCCTGGTTTTGGGCTCTCGGAGGTTTCCCTCATAGCGGCGCGTCGGGTCGCGAACAACACAGGATCATTTCAAAAGGTCTTCTTGTTCTATGCCCTCAAGCCGGAATTGCGAGCCGTTCAGATTTGGCCCCATCCAGCCGAGCAAACGACTTCGACCTAAAGTTTCGGGCTTCCTCGAACCAGAGTGACAGAGCAAGCGAGGTAGCGCCGACCCATGGTTTGTGCGGCTCGGAGTTCTGAACACAAACTTCAATCCGATTCGCGCAAGATAAGTCGCGGAACCGAGAACTTGGGTCCGCGTTTGCGTCTGTCCTCCGGCTTGGTGTACATTGTGCGGGTGGAGTCATTGCGTTCGACTCGGTAGCAAGCGGATCCTACCTTCACACGGGTTTTCTTATGGACGACAACGGAGATTGGGCGGTTCGTTTTTTCCTTGCTGGTCTAATTATCGTCCCCGTGGTGATTGCTTTTGCCCTTGCGTTTCCTCTGGAATCCAAAAGAAGAAAAAAGTCCCCCGGCACGCTGCCATACAAGTGGGGCTACTACTGGGGAGTTTATTGGATTTGCTTCTGGTCCGGGGGCTTTCTTTCGATATTCCTGTTCGATCTGACCAAGCCCTGGTCCATCCAAGACAAGATTCTCGCTGTTGGGTTTGTCGGAATTGGCGCAGCGCTTGCAGCGCCTGGTTACTTTGTCGTGAAGCGCCGCAAGTGGGCCTGGGTCGTCACTACCATTCTATCGATGAATGTTGTGTGTTGGGTCGTCAACTGGTTGTACGCGAAGCACCGTTGGAGCGAACTGAACCCGTAAGCTTCCGGAGGCACGCTCCACCCAGCCCGTTACTTCCGGCAATGACGAACGCACGGTGAATTCCCAAGATGAAATGACGATGGGTACCTATCTCGAAAATGGACATCTCAGCAGTGCCAATGAGAGGCATCACGGTACGCGACTTCTTACCGAGCGACTCGGAGATGACTCCTTAATTATCTGTGGGGAGTCGAACTGCCGGATCGCCCAAGTGGAGTTGGGCTGTCTCTTCAAGCATCTGTTCAGGGTGATGACTCCAACTCCCGAGTCCAGACGACAATTCTTTGAAAGACTGGCGCACGTCGTCCCATTGTGCCCCTGGTTCTGATTCCACTTGTCCGAGAGATTTCCTGACTTCCCACGCCAGGAAATCGGCTGCCTGAAAAGGTGTAAATATACCTTGCAGGTCTGCCGGAGACGGCATTTTGGGTCTGAAAATTGGTGTCTTAAATCCATCACGTTCCATGATCTCGACCAACTTGCCTTTGCCCTCATCGCCACACTCGAACACGTACTCAATAGGATTTGTTGGGAAATTCGCGCCCGCCCATTTCCTGACATCTCGGCAGCAAGCACGCGCACAAAGAGTGAACTCATTTCCGAAGAGCCTTTCCATGTGCCGAATTTTTATGAAGCGCCTAAAGTCGTCAGATCGCACTGATGCCCTAAAACTGTGAAATGTGTTGCTCTTGGTAATATTGATCAAGCCCACCAAGAATTCTCGCCGCTTTCGGGGTTGCCCCTTCCACCCATCCTTATATGCGCCTAGACTGTGAGCAAACTCTTTCATGTGAAAGTAAGGGACACGATACTGTGGACGAGCTAGCCACTTCAGCCACTCTTCTTGAAAATTCTGCCAGTGTTCTGGCGTCGATACGTAGCCCGCCACCACCCTGATTCCAGTGTCTGCGCTACGGTCGAAATATACCGACAGGGCCGCCATCAGCAGGTTACTCCAATCCCGTGAAATTTACCGTTCAGGTTAAATGCCCGCATTGCGGACACACTTTCACACGGGCCGTGGGAGGTGTCGAACCAGGGGACACGATCTTTCACAGTGGGACGACGGGAGGTACCTAGGTCCACTTCACCTGTCCGGGCTGTGGCAAACAAATTGATCTCCCCGGTATGGATTTCGTGACGCTGTAGCAAGCGCGGACCTGTTGTTTAGGTTCGCGGCTTTTTTGTTGTCAGTCGGGGACTGCCGGTTGGCCGCCGCCAGCTAACCGGGGCCAGCCGAGGCTGCCAATCTGTCACGTTCGGTGAAACGATCCTTGTACCGCTTGTTGTCGTCGCCGAGTTGGACGGTGCTTGACATCCACCAACAATTTTGGCAGTAGAACATTTCGGGAGTGGCTGAACCAGTCTCGTCTCCCTTCGGAACCACGTGACGCACGACCTCCCTTCGACCACACTTGCTGCACACCCCGTAACTTGGGTTCTGCTCTTGAGCAAGATGGAAAACTTCAGCTTCGAGAGATTCTAGGAGGGTCAAGGTGAGGCGAAGTGTGGTCCCGATACGAGCCAACTCCCACACAATGAGGACCACCCCAGCACATAATAGCAGAGCAAACCAGTCAAATAGCGACATCGTGTGCCTCCACGGTCACGTAGGTTGGCGCAGACCCTTGGATTTGCGGTTCTCTTGACGCGCGCGTCGGCGAGCGGAACTGGAACTCTACACCGGCTCGCGTGAGCTGGTTGTTAGGTTGAGGTATCAACCGGTTCTGTGATGAACGCATGAACTCCGCCGTCCTCGGGATGCTGCCTAAACACCACCCAGAAGCGGGTGGCGTACACATCGTATTTTATGTGTGCGTCCCGCGAATATGCGCAAAATCCCCGTCAGAGCGTCCTGCCCGTGGCCTGTCCTATGTTCTTAATGGTCGCGAGGTGGCGCGTCGGCTCCACTTGCCGCTTATACTGTTACGCGCACATTATCGCGCAAAAACTCAGGCGCAAAGTCGGCTCCATTCGGCCAGACCAGCGTATGAAACTCGGGATGAATTTGGAACTGACTGAATACAGCGGGATTCCGCAACGGTTCGAAGATAGGGCCACGGAGAGCCGGTGCCAGATCGATCTCTCCGCTCGTCCCGTCACGAAAGCGGAGCCACACGACGTGGCCGGTCACGTAACGTGCCTCGACAATGTGATAATCCATGATCCTCACTCCAGTGGGGCAATGCGCCTGAGGGGCTGCCCTTGCCTCGCAAGTTGCCAGTTCTCGATCAATTCTTCCTTGTGAAGGTTTGCCCATTCCAGCACGAGCCGCAAGGCTCTTGCCGGGAATTGGCCGTGAATCTTACCTGATTCTACCTCGACTGAGATTTCGTGCTCGCCGTAAACCGCGTGAAAATGTGCAACGCCATGCTCGCTGTAGAATATACCGATTACGATACCGAGGAATCGAGAAATCTCAGGCATAGGTTGTCAACGGCCTAACTCGGGCCCAGGCCCAGCCGCTTTAGCTGTGGGCCAAGGCGCTTATGCCCAAGCCCCCTACGCTTGCGGCGGGGATGCCTTCATATTATAACGCCACTTGTGAATCTTGTTGCCTATGGCATCCGCCTCCCGTCCTGACCTGGCGGGACAAGGGAAAAACCTGGCTGCCACGATTGGCGCCTCCAAACTCGGCGTAACCCCTCCTCAGCGACTTTTGTGCTGACGGATTTCTTTCGAAGTATCCCCATAGCATTCATCGAATAAAATCAAGAAGTTCCCATATGGGAACTTTTGATTGCCTCGCAGGAAGCGATTCAGCGTTAGGCGTTGAATTTTCAAGAAGTTCCCATATGGAATCATAAGTTCCTATACAGCACCCTGCGGGGGGTGACGTGTCACCCTTCCACCCGGCGCGCAGCGCCGCCCCGCCGCCGCGCACTACCGATACCGCCAAGCGGTGACCGCTGGCGGCGCATTTGGCGTGCATGAAGGTGCCGCTGCTTATCAGCGCACCACTGCCGATAGCGGCGGGACTCCCGCGCAAACCACCTCGACACATTTATTCCTCGTGGGTAGGATGGCTGCGGCGGAAGCACGATCAGTACCAAATATTTTTCGCTGGTCCAATGGTTTCTAATAGGGTGTGAACTTCTTCTTGCAACCATTTGAAAGTCTGACGTGCCGCCCTGGGGACGGACTCGTCCTGCTCGAAGTAATCCATTGCAGTGATTACAATTGCCGCCCTGCCCCATTTGCAAATTCCAAGGGCTGCTATTCCCACACATCATTTTTCGGTTAGTTTCCCCCGCGCCAAGATAAATCCTGAGAAGCTCTGGCTCGGGATCACGCTAAGTTATAGACATCGCGGCGATTAGTATTTTCAAATGCATCCATTGAAACTGCGCTTCCTTTCCGGCTGGAAAGTCCCGTTGCCGTCATTTGACAGAAAAAAAAGTTGGACTTATCAATTCGTATGCTCGGGCGATCTTCGCAAGCCCCGGTGTTGAGGGCCAAGCGGGGTGGCCCGCTGCGGGTCGTGAGGGCGGACACCGGCAGCCTGGGTGAGGTCACGGCAAGGGTAGGTTCCAAACGAGAGGTTGGGCAAGCCCCTGGGAGGTTCTGAGGGCGTATGGCAGATGGAATTGAAATACTTCTTACCAGCAAGGAAGCGTCACGGGTTCTGAAGATTCATCCGAAAGTGCTGGAACGGATGGCGAAGCGTGGCGAAGTGCCAGCGCTGAAGGTTGGCAAGTTCTGGCGGTATCGCGCAACAACTCTGGACGCCTGGATTAACTCAAGGCTACAATCAGGTCGCCAAGCGTGCCGCACGGCAACTTCATTCTGATTGGAGGAACCATGCAGGCACGATACCAGTACGGAGATCTGAGGATTCGGAAGCGGAACAAGGGGCCGGACGTTTGGCAGTTCCGCTATTTCGAGAACGGCAAACGGAAATCAGTGTTGATTGGAACGGTTGAAAAACTTCCGAGCAAGGCAGACGCGGAACGGGCCGTGGAACACCATCGCATCCACGTCAACGCGCAGAATCCACAACAGCAATTCCACTCTGTCACCGTGGCGGCGCTGATCGAGCGCTTCATGGAAGAGTACGCTCCCAAACGATGTCGGAAGCTTACACAGAGCACCTACCGAAGCCTGTTCAAGAATCACATTCGGCCAAGGTGGGGCGACGAGTACATCCATAACGTCAAGACAATGGCGGTGGAATCGTGGCTTGACGAGTACCCTTACTCCCGGCAGATCAAGGCTCACGTTCGAAACCTCATGCACACACTTTTTCAAACGGCGATCCGCTGGGAGATGTTGGAACGGAACCCTATTGACCTGGTAAGACAGTCAAGGAAGCGGCTGAAGGTCCCCCGCGTTCTCACTCCGGCAGAATTCAAGGCTCTTCTGGAACAACTGTCGGAACCTCACAAGACGATGGTGACAACGGTCGCGTGTTTAGGCTTGCGGGTTTGCGAACTGCTCGGCTTGCGGTGGGGCGATATTGACTTTGAAAACCTCACCGTCAAGATTGAGCGGAGCCTTGTTGAGGGAGAAGTGAACGAAACCAAAACTGAAGCCTCAGCAAGCGCCCTACCGCTTGACCCGGATTTGGCCGAAGTCTTGTTAGCTCACAAGGCGACAAGTCGCTATTCGGCTGATACTGATTACGTCTTTGCGGGGGAAACCGGGAAACCACCCTGGCCGGATGGCATACTTACAGATCACCTGAAGCCAGCGGCGGTCAAGGCCGGAATCGGAAACATCGGCTGGCACACGTTCAGACACACGTACTCGACACTCTTACACGCCCTGGGCACGACTCCGGCAGTCCAAAAGGAACTGCTACGTCATGCCGACATTCAAACCACGTTGAATATCTACACTCAAGCTGTCTCGGCAGAGAAGCGGGAAGCAGCATCGAAGGTGGTCAACGCTCTATGGAAGAAGTGACTGTGGTACGAACTGGTACTTTTCGAGAAACCGCTTTGGGCTCTAAGCCCTTTAGGGTGTTGGTCGGGGCGCGCGGATTCGAACCGCGGACCTCTTGCGCCCAAGGCAAGCGCGCTACCAGGCTGCGCCACGCCCCGAAAAGGAGGGCACATCCATTTTGCCAAGCTTCTTTCGGGGTGTCCAGTGCGAATCCCAAATCCGCAGATATTCGATGGGACCCACCGCCCCGTTTTCATCTGTTGAGGGGAGTTTGAAATGACTGTCAAGGCAAAGTAGAAATGTCCTAATCCCAGCAAAGTAGAAATGTCCTGTTCTTAGCAAAGTAGAAAGTTCCGCTTTTCGTTCTTTGGCGGCTAACCGGAGGAGCCCGTAGGGCGACGGAGGTT
>Ga0326727_10002072_pt1 | contig 70739 bp, 59 predicted proteins | sample MB2enrmetagenome_FD_207643 | JGI IMG/M metagenome (GOLD analysis project Ga0326727, IMG submission 207643) | Lab enriched peat soil microbial communities from McLean, Ithaca, NY, United States - MB29MY | ecosystem: Environmental > Terrestrial > Soil > Wetlands > Peat | place: USA: New York...
GGTTGGCGTCCAGGACAGCCGTGCGAAGTTCCTTCAGGAGCATGTCCAACAGGATACAACTGACCGCTGTGCTGTGAGTCCACTCCCGCTTGCGCCGACCATCGAGAGGACCGCGCAAAGCTGGAAATAGGCGTGCAAACGCCCTACTGCAGCAGGCTCTCTTCGCTGGGGCGCAGGCGCACGATGCGGTCGATGGCATACGGCGCGCGCTGGGTGGAGGTGTGGAAGTGGCGCACCTCCAGCTCGCCCAGCAGCCCGATGCCGAGCATTTGGATGCCGGCCAGGATCAGCACCGCCGCAATCACGAAGATCGGCCCATGCGCGCGCATCACTGGCTCCCCGGTCAACACCTTCAGCGCCAGCAGCCACAGCGACAACGCTCCGCCCGCGCCGATGCCCAGCGTGCCGATCAGCCCGAAGAAGTGCAGCGGGCGCGTCATATAGCGCAGCAGGAACCGGATGGTCAGCAGGTCGAAGAAGACCCCCACCGTGCGCGACAGGCCATAGTGGCTCTGCCCATACTGGCGCTGCGGGTTCGAGATGGGGATCTCGCAGATGCTTGCGCCATACCACGAGGCCAGTGCCGGGATAAACCGGTGCATCTCGCCATACAGCGGAATGTTGTGGATCACCTCGCGCCGGTAGGCCTTGAAGGTGGTGCCAAAGTCGTGGATGTCCACGCCGGAGATGCGCGCCATCAGCCAATTGGCGCAGCGCGACGGGATGCGCCGGAACAGCAGGTTGTCGCCGCGGTTCGCGCGCCATCCGCTGACCACGTCGTAGCCCTCCTCCAGCCGCGCCAGAAAGTTGGGAATTTCTTCCGGATCGTGCTGCAGGTCGCCGTCCATCGAGATCAGAAAATCTCCCTGCGCATGATCGAACCCGGCCGCCAGCGCGGAGGTCTGACCAAAGTTCCTGCGCAGCTTGATCACCAGCACCCGGCTGTCGACTGCCGCAATCTCCTCCAGCAGCCGGTAGGTGCGGTCGCGCGAGCCGTCGTCCACAAACACCATCTCAAACGGCTGGCCCACCTGCTCCATCACCAACTTCACCCGGTCATAGAGCGTGGTCACGTTCTCTTCTTCGTTGTGGAACGGCACGACGATGGAATACTTCGGCACACTTCGATGATACGCCGGAAGATAACCGCGCTGCTTGAATTACCCACCCGGAAAATGCGCGCGATTGCGATCTCACGAAAGGAATCAACTGTGGTGCGCAAATCTTGCGCAAGCGCCGGTTTTGCCTCGACGCCAAATTCGGCGCCCCTCAAAATAAGAGGGTACGGAGGTCTATGCAACGCATATTCGCGATTTTGATCGTTGTCGCCGCAGTGGCCGGGGGCATCCTCTGGTACGTCCACTGGTCCCAGACCCGCGCCCTCAATAGCGGCGACGTTTACGTTCGCGATCAACCCGGCGACAACGCCAAGCCCGCCACGCCTGAATCGGCAACACCAGAGCCAGCTGCACCTGAACCCACCGCCGCTCAGCCCACGGCATCCACCCCTGCTCCGGCGGTCGCTGCCCAGCCGCCCAAGCCATCCCTAGCCCAGCCCGCTGCAACCCGGCCGGCCGCTAGTCAGCCAGCCACTGCTCCGCCCGCCCAGCCCATTCCGCCGCAGGAGATCGCGAGCAGCGGCCCCGAACCGTCCGGTGTCGCGCCATCTCGTATCGGCCCAACCCGGCGTCCGACGGCAATCCCCGCCTCGGATACCATCCGCCGCAACCCGCCCAACGGTCAGCTCTTCGCCGGCTCAGGACGTTTCCAGCTGTACCGTCAGGGAGACATTACCTGGCGCGTGGACACCCAGACCGGCCACGCCTGTATTCTCTTCGCCACCGACGCCCAGTGGTCACAGGCGCGAGTCTTCGACCACGGCTGCGGCCCCAGCTAGGTCACTTTGGCGGTCGCAACGAAATTCTGTTTGCTACGATTGGGAGCACCCACGCGAAGCTTCTATAAGGCGTGCGAACGCCTCAAATGAAGTTCAGGAACGTCCCCGGCTTTACCTGCGCGCCTGGGAACACCACCTCAAGGTTCTTTGCGCCCAGCGTCTTGTAGGCCGCCTCGCCCAGCACATTGCGGAAGTCCGTAGTCACGCTCAGGTCGCGGCCTTCGTTCAACTGCTCATTCTCCACGCCCGGCCACTTCCCGTAGACCTTTCCGCCCTTAACCGCGCCGCCTAGCACGAACATCACATTCGCGTGCCCGTGGTCCGTCCCGCCGGTCCCATTCTGCCTTGCGGTCCGGCCAAACTCAGACATGGTCACCAGGGTCACGTTCTCCGCATCCGTCCCCATGTCCCGCCAGAAGGCCGCAATCGAGTTGGAGAACTCGGTCAGCCGGTTCGCCAGTTGCCCGGTCGCCCCGCCCTGATTCTGGTGCGTGTCCCATCCGCCGATGTCGGAGAAGGCGGCCTCCACGCCCAGGTTCGCCTTCATCAACTGCGCAATCTGCTTCAGGCTGTTGCCGAACGGTGTATTCGGATACACCGCGCCATTCGCCGGCTGATACTTCGCCGGATCGGCCGCCTTCAGCATCTTCACCGCCTCAAACGTCTCCTGCCCCGTGCCTTGCAGCACCGAGTCGGAGCTCTCGTCGTACATCGCCTGAAACGCATTCGAGATCGGCGACATCTGCGGCCCCTTGCCGCCCACGGAGAAGTCCGCCAGATTGTTCAGCGCAATCGCCGGCACCTTCCCCTGCAGCGTGCGCGGCACCTGCGTCCCCAGCGCGACCGCTCGAAACGCCGACGGCTTGCCATCCAGCGGTTCCACCGCCAGCGCCCGGTTCAGCCAGCCATCCTCGGTCACCTTCACGCCCGGCGTCCCGCTCTCCATATAGTCCTGCGCGTCGAAGTGCGAGCGCGACGGATCCGGCGATCCGGCCGCATGAACGATCGCCAGATGCCCCTGGTCGTACAACGGCTTGAACGCAGCCATCTGTGGATGCAGCCCGAAGAACCCGTCCAGATCGATCACTTCGTTCTGCTTGATCGCAATCGTCGGCCGCATTGCATAGTAGTTCTTCTCGCGATACGGCACCACCACATTCAATCCATCCACCGCGCCGCGCTGGAACAGCACCACCAGCTTCTTCCGGTTCGCCGCCGCGGTCGTCATCTCTGCAAGTACGCTGCGCGATAGAAACGCCGGAATCGTCGATGTCCCAATCAGCGCCAGCGCGCCGTTCTTCATAAACCCGCGCCGCGTCACCCCACGTTTGGCCGCATCCCGCCCACAAATATCGCAACCCCAGTCGCTATGGTCCGCCGTACTCCACCCTCTGCTTGCCATATCGATCTCCTTTGCCTCGCTCCCAGGAACCCCTTCATTCTGGACGCAGCGAAGCCCAGTTCACAGTCCCGGCACTTGCCTTCGATCAGCTCGCTTGCCCTGCGTATTCAAACTCCACACCGGCGACAAAGTTGTCGCAATCCCCCGCACGTCGTACCCAATCTGCCTTACCTTGCGCCTGGCGCCTTGCACCTGGCCCTATCTTTTCTGGAACTCCGGCGACCCCAGCAGCAGTCCGGCCATAATCGCTGCCTGGCGATCGTCCTGCGGCCCATTGCGCTGCGCCGCCGCCATGGCCGCCCCCAGAGCACCCACCGCGCCACCTGCTCCAATCTGGAACTCCTTGGCCGCCTGGATCGCCGCCGTCGAGTCGCCCGACTGCCCCAGCACCGCCGCACGCGTCCGCTCGCTCAGCGGCTGCCCCAGTAGGATCAGCTCCAGCCTCTTCTCCTTCGCCGCAACCTCCGGGTCGACGCCGCCCGTCTCCATCGCCACTGCCCTGGCCGCCGACGCCGGCTCATTCAGCAGCTTGGTCCAATCCGTGCGCACCCCCGGCAGCTTGTCGCCGCACAGCACCAGCGCGAAGTTCATCCGGCTCACCAGCGCGCCCGTACTCACCCACGGCTCGCTCATCCACGAGTAGCCATTCGGCGTCTGCATCCCATACAGCGGCATGCCCAGCTTATCCAGCGCCTGCACCAGCCCCAACGCGCTGCCCACGGTCGCTCCGCTCGCCCGCACCGCCGAGACCACAAACTCTTCCGGCGTCTTCACCTTCGACCGCTCCGCCGCCGGCGTCCAGAACTCCGGCGACTCGAACATCGTCCGCAGCACCGTCTTGATGTCGCCATCACTGGCCAGGAACGACTGCGCCATCCGGTCTACCAGCGCTGGAGGAGGATCGTCGCTCACAAACCGCACTGCCAGCTTGGTCGAGATAAACTTCGCTGTCGCTGGACTGGTGGCCAGCATATGCAGCACTTCCAGCCCTTCGTTCATCCCGTTTTCGCGGATGGTCTTACCCAGCACGGTCTTCGATCCCGGCTCGTGCCTCCGCCCGTCGAACTGGAACTCCATGCCCGCCGTCGGAGGCGACACCGTCCAGCCCGTGAACACTTTCGCCACCTGGGTCACGTCCGCCTGGGTGTAGCCGCCGTTCACCCCCAGCGTGTGCAGCTCCATCAGCTCGCGCCCGTAGTTCTCATTCAGCCCGCGGTCTTTCAGCGCGGCCTTCACCTGCGGGTTCCGCGCGAACGCCACCGCCCGTGGCGCATTCTTCGCCGCCTGGGAATCCGGCCCGATGCTCTGCGCATTGTCCAGATACTCCAGCATCGCTGGGCTCTTGGCCGTCGCCACCAGCAGGTCCTCGAACTTGCCCAACGCGTTCGGCCGGATCACGTCCCGTTCATACGCCGGGATCAGGTACGGCTCATTCTGGTTCTTACGCACATAGACATTGAAATGGTTCAGCCAGAAGTCGGTCATCACCGCCTCCAGCTGCCGCTCGCTGTAGATGTCCCGGATCAGCCTGATCTGCATCTCTTCCGAGCCCACCATCCGCGTCGAGCTCTGCATCGCCGCGAAGATCTCCTTTTGCTGCGGACTCAATCCCTGCGCAAACTGCGCCAGCTCGGCCCCGCTCAGGCTCTCGCGGAACGCCACAAAATCGTTCGGAGCCATCGCCAGCACCTTGCGCATCCGGTCTTCCGCAGGCAGGTTGATGATCTTCACCGCCTCCAGGTCCTGGAACAGCTTCTCCACATGCTGATCGGGCGCTTGCGACGTGTCCGTCAGCGCCTCCTTGGGCAGCGGAGCCGGTGCCGCATTGTCCGTACCGCCCGCCATCGCCGCATAGTCCGGCGCCATCATGTCTGCCGCGGGGGCCGTACCCGCACTCGCCACTTGACCACCCGCGCTCGGCGCTCGCCGCTCAATCGGAGCCGGCGCCTGGGTCTGGCTTGCGCTCGCCCCCGCCATCATCGAATCCCCGGTCATCGCAGGCTGCTGTGCGCCGCCCGCCGCGGCATCCTTATCCTTGGCCGCCTTCTCCGCCTGCTGCACCCGGTAGAACGCAATCTGGTCCCCATAGATCGCCCGCTCCACCGGGTCCGCCGGCAACCATGCGTTCCGCTGCGCCATCTGCCGAATCATCTGCTGGCTCGGATACCGCCCCATCAGCTGTTCCTGCGACAACTGCATCGCCGGATACATCGCCAGCCGAGCCTCCAGCGCCGAATCGTCAATCTTCGCCGGGTTCAACTGCTGCTCGAACCAGGTGCTCAGCCCCATCTGCTCTACCGCCGCCACGTCGCCCGGCCTCGGTCCAAAGGTCAGCCGATCCAGCGCATGCAGCACCCGCCCCTCACCCTTCGTCTGTGCGGCCCCGGCCGTCGGCCCGCGCTTCACCACATTCGCCGCCATCAGCAGCGGCTGGTCAACCATCAACACGCACAGCGCCAGCGCCAATGCCGTCCGCAACGGCCCCTGATAGCCAAGCAAGTTCGCCTCGCCCGAGCCCTTCCCCGCCCTATTCAATCCGCCGCCAAGTCGCATGGAACCAAACCTCACGCCATCATCACAGCACACTAGCGCCGCACTATAGCTTAGTCCGCTAGAGCATTTTCGTATAGATGGTGGCCGAAGCACCAGATCTCACTGCCGTTTTTTTTGTCAACAAAAACGGCACTCATCTACTTCTTCCAGCTCACCGTAATACGAAAATGCTCTAATCGCACACTTCGCTACCCCAAACAGCACAAAGATCGCGTCGCCGCAGCATTCCAATCCCTGAAAACCCGCAAAAACCGCCCCAGTTGCGCCGATCCTGTTCAAACTTGCCAGCAACCCTCCTTCCGCTGGAACTGGACCGACTCACCGCGCGTATCCCTTAACGAACCAGCGCAGCCGCCAATGGCCCTTCCTTCGTGGCCCAAACGCCGCTCGCCAAGGAGTTACCATGAATCTCCGCATTCTCCTCGCTCTCTCCCTCGCCATCCCCGCAACCGCCGCCCTTGCCGCCGACGGCACCTTCGACAGAACGCTCAACCTCACCGGCGCAGCCACGCTCTCTATCTCCACCGGATCGGGCTACGTCCACATTTATCCCGGCCCGGACAATCGGATCCACATCGTCGGCCACGTCCATGGGAATGCGGGGGGCTGGTTCGACTCCGACGGCGACATCAACCAGCGCGTCCAGCAGATCCTCGCCTCGCCGCCCATCGTCCAGTCCGGCAACACCATCACCGTCGGCCGCGATCACGCCGACTCCGACCTCTTCAAGAACATCGCCATCGACTACGATGTCACCACTCCGCGCTCCACCACCCTTAAAGCCGGCACCGGCTCGGGAGAGATCGAGATCGGCGGCATCGACCAGGGCGCCGTCACCGCCAACACCGGCTCCGGCTCCATCCACGTCGACAACATCGCTGGCAACGCTCACCTAGGCACCGGCTCCGGCGGCATTAAGGCCACCAATGTCCATGGCGCAGCAACTCTCGAGACCGGCTCCGGCAACGTCGAACTCGTCCTCACCGCCCCCGGAGACGTCAAAGCCCAGGCCGGCTCAGGCTCCGTCCACATCGACGGCGTCAATGGGGCCCTCCGCGCCGGTTCAGGTTCCGGTTCGCTCGAGGTCCAGGGCAACCCCACGGCCGAATGGCGTCTGGAAAGCGGCTCCGGCAGCATCAACCTTCGCCTGCCTCCCGACGCCCACTTCACCCTCAACGCGGAATCCGGCTCCGGCGGAATCCATACCGGCATGCCCATCGCCATGCAGGGCAGCCTGAACCCCCACCACCTCACCGGCTCGGTCAACGGCGGTGGCCCAACCGTCCGCGCCAGCACTGGCTCCGGCTCCATCACGCTGAACTGACGCTGCACGTTCACGCAAAGGCCGCGGCGCGGACCTTCGTCGACGCGCTGACTCAGCCGAAGGTTGGCGCCCCGTCCAGCGGCACGCGGACGGTGTGGCGGATTGCGGGGTAAACTGGCAAGATGATTGATGATCTGGAGTACCAATACTCCCCGGTGCGCGACAGGGTTCGCGAGCTGCGGGAGTATCTTTGACGCGGCGCGGCTGAAGCGCGAACTGGCAACCATTGAAGAGAAGATATCCGACCCAATGGTGTGGGCGGATGGGGCCAAGTCGCAGCCGTTGATGCGCGAGCGCAAGCGGCTGGAGACGCTGCTGGCCGACGATGCGGAGCTGGCGCGGCGCAGCGAGGACATCGAGGCCTATTTCGAGCTGGCCAAGGAGGGCGAGGCGATCGAGCCGGATCTGGAACGCGAGATTCCGGCGCTGGTGGAGTTCTCCGAGAAGCTGGAATCGAAGACCATGCTGTCCGGCGAGACCGACCCGCTGAACGCTATCGTGACCGTGCATCCGGGCGCGGGCGGGACCGAGAGCCAGGACTGGGCCGAGATGCTGATGCGCATGTACCTGCGCTGGGCGGAGCGGCAGGGCTTCAAGACCGAGATCAACGAGATCCAGGATGGCGACGAGGCGGGCATCAAGTCGGCCACGTTCACCATCACCGGCGAGTTCGCCTTCGGCCTGCTCGGCGGGGAGACGGGCGTGCATCGACTGGTGCGCATCTCGCCGTTCGACCAGGCCAAGCGGCGGCATACCAGCTTCGCCAGCGTGTTTGTCAGCCCGGAGATCGACGACACCATCGTGATCGACATCAAGCCGGAGGACCTGCGCATCGATACGTACCGCTCCGGTGGCAAGGGTGGGCAGCATGTGAATACGACTGACTCGGCGGTGCGGATTACGCATATCCCGACCGGGCTGGTGACGGGCTGCCAGAACGAGCGATCGCAGCATAAAAATAAGGACCGCGCGATGAAGATGATGCGGTCGAAGCTGTACGAGTACGAGTTGGACAAGAAGAAGGCAGCGACGCGGAAGATCGAAGACTCCAAGTTGGAGATTGGCTTCGGCTCGCAGATTCGCAGCTACGTGCTGCAGCCCTACCGCATGGCCAAGGACCTGCGCACGCGGGTCGAAGTGGGCGACGTGGACCGCGTGTTGGATGGCGACCTGGAGCCGTTCATCCGCGGCTACCTGCGGATGCGGCGTGAAGGGAATCTGCCCGCGGTAGTAGAGGAAGACGACGTGGCGTAAAGCGTTGTTCGTTCCACCCTTGCACACTGTTCGTTGGGGCTTCCGTGGTCGATATTGCGGGTTGGGTGCATCCAATGGATGCGGTAACGGGAGTGTGACGAGATGGCCAAGGCAGACGCAGGAAAATCGCTGAGCGAGCGCGACGAGCTGCGCAAGCAGTTGGGGGCGCTGCTGGATGGGGGTCAAGCGCACGCGACGTTTGAGGATGCGGTGAAGGACTTTCCGGTGGAGCTGCGCGGAATGGTGCCGGAGGGGCTACCCTACTCGGCGTGGCAGGTCGTGGAGCATATACGAATTGCGCAGCGGGACATTCTGGACTTCTCCGCGCCGCCAACGGGCGGTTACCAGCCGATGGAATGGCCGAAGGATTATTGGCCCAAGGAGAAGGCGCCGGCTCCGGGTGCATGGGATCGGTCTATTGCGGAGGTGCAGCGCGATCGCGAGAAGTTCAAGGCGCTAATCCTGAAGCCGGAGGCGGACCTGGCCAAGCCCTTTCTGTGGGGGACGGGGCAGAACCTGCTGCGCGAGGCGCTGTTGATCGCCGACCACAACGCATACCACACCGGCGAGCTAATTGTGCTGCGCCGGCTGCTGGGCTGTTGGCATAAATAGACGGGACAATGAGATGAATGAACCGGAAGTGATCAGCCAGATGTTGGGCGACGGCGAGGGTCGCACGATCGCTGTGGTGGGGTTGTCTGACAATCCGGCGAAGCCGAGCCACTACGTGTCCGAGTACATGCAGCAGCATGGGTACAAAATTTACCCGGTCAATCCCTCGATTGATAGCGTGCTGGGCGAACGCAGCTACGCGTCGCTGGCCGAGCTGCCGGTGAAGCCTGATGTGGTGAACGTGTTTCGCGTGCCCGCGCTGATTCCGGCCATCGTGGACGAGATGCTGATGCTTGGGCTGAAAAACCTGTGGGTGCAGCAGGGCATCGTCAACCTGGAGGCGGCCGAGCGCGCCGAGCAGGGGGGCATCCGCGTGGTGATGGACCGCTGCATAATGGTCGAGCACCGCAAGAAGCAGTTGTGAGTTGTGAGTCAAGGCGACCAAATACAATCGAGGGTGTGAGGATTCGGATTCAGAAGAACATTCTTGCGCTGATGCTGGCGGTCTTCGGCATCGCCGCGGGGGTGCCTGCGCGCGCGCAGATTGCGGTGGTCGGCGACGGCGGGCCGGGGCCGGTAAAGGCGCAGCACCTGACCGCGGAGTTGGTGTCGCTGGGGCCGGCGATCGCGCCGGGCGGCACGCAGGAGGTTGGGCTGGTGCTGACCCTGGACGAGCACTGGCACGTCTACTGGACTAACCCTGGCGATTCAGGCGAGCCGCCGCACATTGCGTGGACGCTGCCCGAGGGATTCTCTGCGGGCGATATGCAGTTCCCCACTCCCGAGCGGCTGCCGCTGGGCCCGCTGATGGACTTCGGCTACGAGGACGAGGTCGCGTTCCCGGTCGCCATCTCCGCAGCGCCGACAGTGAAGCCGGGGCCGGTGCATCTGGATGCGCAGATCTCCTGGCTGGTGTGTGCGGAGGTATGCATTCCCGGCAAGGCGCACCTTGGCATCGATCTGACGGTGCAGCCGGGCGCGCCCGGGCCAGAGCAGGAGCCGATGCTGGGCGCGCTGGGCGAGGCGATGACGCTGGTCCCCAAGCCGCTGCCCGCGGACGCAAAGTTCACAGTGATCGGCGATGCGCAGCGGTTTGCGCTGACACTGACCGGGGTCAAGAGCGTAACCGACGCGGAGTTTTATCCCTACGCGCAGGGCGCGACCGACGCGATTGCGAACGCAGCCGACCAGATGATCGAGTCGCAGCGCGATGGGGTCAGGTTGTTCATCAAACGCTCGCCAGATTTAGTCGAGCTGCCGGCTACGCTGCATGGGGTCTTCAAGCTGTCCGACTCGGTGGCCTACGAAGTAAGCGCTCCGGTAGTGCAGGGCGATACGGCGGCGCTTGCGGGCAAAGGCTCCGCACCCACGACCGCGGCGCTCGGGGCGATTGGCCTGGCGTTTGTGGGCGGGATTATTTTGAACCTGATGCCGTGCGTCTTTCCGGTGCTGTTCCTGAAGGGGCTGGGACTGGTGCAGACGGCGGGTGCGGATCAGGGCGCAAATCCGGGCACAGACCGTGGGCGTACCCTGCGCCACGGGCTAGTCTACGCGCTGGGAATTCTGGTGTCGTTCTGGGCGATTGTGGCTGTGCTGCTGGCGTTGCGGGCAACCGGCGGCCACGCGGGATGGGGGTTCCAGTTGCAGTCGCCGGCGTTTGTCGCGGTGCTGGCGGCGTTCATGTTTCTGTTCGCGCTGTCACTGGCGGGGCAGTTCGACATTGGACTGTCGCTCACCTCTGTAGGCGGAGGGCTCGCGCAGAAACAGGGCTACGCGGGCAGCTTCTTTACCGGCGTGCTGGCGACCGTGGTGGCCACTCCATGCACCGCTCCGCTGATGGGCGCGGCGATCGGCTTTGCGCTGGCGCAGACGGCGGGCGTGACCTTCGCGGTATTTACCGCGCTGGCGCTGGGGCTGGCTGCTCCCTACGTGCTGCTGAGCTGGCAGCCGGCCTGGGTACGGTTGCTCCCGCGGCCGGGCGCGTGGATGGAGTTGCTGAAGCAGTTCACCGCGCTGCCGCTGTTTGCCACGGCGATCTGGCTGGCATGGGTATATGGGCAGTTGTACGCACCGGGCGAGGGCGTCAACCAGATGGCGCTCCTGCTCGGCTGCTTTCTGCTGCTGGCCGTTGCAGGATGGGCGCTGGGTCGATGGCCCGCGCGGTGGGGTAGCCGAGTTGCCGCGGCGCTGCTCATCGCGCTGGGGCTGGCGATTCCGCTGTCGCAAACGCACAGTGCGGCACATGCAAGCGCTGCTGCCGCCGCTCAACCGGCAACAGCCAACCCGCAACCTGCAACTGCCGTCGTGTGGCAGCCTTACTCCGAGCCGGCTCTCGATGCGGCCCATGCGGCCGGGCATCCCGTCTTTATCGACTTCACGGCGGCATGGTGCCTCAGCTGCCAGTTCAACGAGAAGGCAGTACTGGAATCGGCGGACGTAAAGAGCGCGCTGCGCCAAGGCGGAGTGGTGACGATGAAGGCGGACTGGACCAACGACGATCCGGCGATCACCAACAAGCTTGCCACGCTGGGCCGAGCGGGAGTGCCGACCTACGTGCTCTATCCCGCGGCCGCGGGGAGCGCACCGGATGTGCTGCCTGAGCTGCTGACCAGGGACCTGGTGCTGAAGGCGATCGTGCGCGACGCAAAGTGAGCTGCTGGTTCTCAGTTGTTTGTTGTTAGGGAAGGAAAAACAGACTCCCTGCCCGAGCAGCGCCCGAACTACGCTTTGTCTTCGCCTGGCTTCGACCCCAATCAAGGTGAATCCGAACCCTCGCCGGGGGCCTTTTTGCGCTGGTCCTGACCACGGCAATCCTCGGCCGATCCGCAATCCCAACAATACTTTACCGCTAAATTGAAGCCCTATACAAGACCTTCGACATCATGGAGAAGGCCCACCTTGAGTTCCGCGCCGAGGCGTTCAATACCTTCAACCACACCAATCCCGGCAACCCGAATACCACCTTGGGCAACGCCAACTACGGCAAGATCACATCGGCCGCCGACCCCCGCATCGTGGAACTCGCGGCGCGTCTGAAGTTCTGATCGCAGCGCAAGAAACTTAAGGGCGTCACTTGGCTAACCGGGTGACGCCCTTCTCCTTTAATTCGGCAACCGTCTCAAGACGAATCTACGTCCGCCTGCAACTCTTGCCAGTGGCCTGTGTCCTCAATGGAGACTAAGGATGCTGGTTTATTGTGTTGACTAAGTGGTCACTGGCTGAAAAAATAAGAATTATCGCTGCAGTTCTCCTGAAAACGCCCCTATGGCCGGTCGATAGAGAGTGCAGAACTCTATGCGCCGCGCCCGCGTACGTCCCCTCCCGCCAAAATGCTCGCCAACCGGCCATGGACGCCCGGATTGGCATCAAACCTAAGGTCGCCCGGTGAGGCGGGCAAGGATCCCATTGACGCGCGGTCTAATCGACTGAGGAACCCATGAGCCGCCCCCGCATTCGCCTACAGGTCGCTGGACTGGCATTCATCCTGCTCCCCGCAGCCGCCGGGGTGGTCGGGGTCCATGCCTCCGCGACCTGCGAGCGCTTTGTGCGGACCTACGTGACCAAGCCAGTGCGCAACAAGGTGAGCAAGCAGACCTTGGAGGCGTGGAAAAAGTGGGGGATCGCGCACCCCAACTGGAAGCCCAACCCGAACCTCCACCGGCCCAAGTACATCATGACTCAGGAGGAGGCACTGCAAAAGGTGGCGTTCGCTTGCAGTGTTCCCACCGAGCCGACCACGCTGGACCTGTGGTTCACGCCGGCCGACTTCGATGTTCCGCCGCCAATCGTCAACCTGCCCCCGATGGAAGCGACCCAGATCAACTTCCCCGATGAGATTCCGCCCGAAGTAGCCGAGGTGACGCCCACCAGCTCGTGGCCTCCGCTCGCCCCATTCGTGCCTCCGGTCCTGAACAGCCCGCCCGGGCAGCCGTTCGTCCCGCTGACCCCGCCGGCCGGAGTAACTCCTGAGCCATCCAGCCTGGTGCTGCTCGCCTCCGGCCTGGCCTTCCTCGGCTTCTTCTGGACGCGAAGGCGCAAGAGCGAGGCGTAAGAAGCCAGTAGCCGCCAAAGTACAAAACACTACCCTTGTTGTTTCTTCTTTTCCGCGCGGATGCGGGCGATCTCGTCCATGCGCTGGGCCAGCAGCTTCTCGCGGCCCTCCTGGGTGGGATGGTAGTAGCGGCGGCCGCTAAGCGAGGGCGGCAGGCACTCCATATCGGCAACGCGGCCTTCGACATCGTGAGCGTACTGGTAGCCCTTGCCGTAGTCGAGCGACTTCATCAGCTTGGTGGGCGCATTGCGCAGGTGCAGCGGGACCGGCTCGGCGGCGGTAGCTTCAATGTCGGCGGTGACCGCTCCATAGGCGGTGTAGACGGCGTTCGACTTGGGCGCGAGCGCAAGGTAGACGACCGCCTCGGCCAGAGCGAGATCGCCCTCGGGTGAACCGAGGAAGTCGTAGGCATCGCGCGCGGAGAGGCACAGGTGGAGCGCCTCGGGCGCGGCCAGGCCAACATCTTCGACCGCCATGCGCACCACGCGGCGAGCAACGTACATGGGGTCTTCGCCGGCCTGCAGCATTCTGCCCAGCCAGTAGAGCGAGGCGTCGGGGTCGGAGTTGCGCACGCTCTTGTGCAACGCGGAGATGATGTCGTAGTGCTGCTCGCCCTGCTTGTCGTAGAGCAGGACGCGGCGCTGCAGGGCCTCGGCGGCGATCTCTTTGGTGATGCGCTGCCCGGCCTGTTCGGCAGCGAGCGAGGCGGCTACATCCAGCGCGTTGAGCGCATTGCGAGCGTCGCCGCTGGCGTACGACGCGATGGTAGCGAGGGCGTCGTCATCCGCGGTTACGCCCGACGCGCCGAGTCCACGCTTTGCATCGGTCAGCGCGCGCTGCAGCAGCGCGACGATCTGGGCTTCGCTGAGCGGCAGCAAGGTGTAGACGCGGCAGCGCGAGAGCAGCGCGGCGTTCAGCTCAAACGATGGATTCTCCGTGGTCGCGCCGATCAGGCGGATGGCCCCGCGCTCGACGTAGGGCAGGAAGGCGTCCTGCTGCGCCTTGTTGAAGCGATGGATCTCGTCGACGAACAGGATGGTGCGCGAGCCGTGGCCGGCGGCCTTCTCGGCGGCAACCATCACCTGCTTGATCTCCTTGATGCCGGACATGACGGCGGAGAACTCGATGAAGGTGGCGTGGGTGAGCGCGGCGATGATCTTGGCCAGGGTAGTCTTGCCGGTGCCGGGAGGCCCCCAGAAGATCATCGAGGTGGGGTCGTCGTGTTCGATGGCGAGCGCCAGCGGCTTGCCCGGGCCGAGCAGATGCTCCTGGCCAACAAACTCGTCGAGCGTGCGCGGCCTCATCCGGTCTGCGAGTGGGGCATCGCGGAGGGTGGATGCGGCAGCAGCAATCGGAGTGGCGTCGAAGAGGCTCATAAGTGCAGGCTCAAGGTTCAAGGTGCAAGGTGCGTTGCCGCGAGGCCTCATAGAGCAGCAACGAGCCGGCCACCGCGGCGTTGAGGCTCTCCACCCGGCCCGGCATGGGAATGGTGATGCACGAGTCAGCAATCTGGAGAAGCTCCGGGGTCAGTCCGGCGCCCTCGTTGCCGATCATCAGCGCGCAGGGCTGGGTGAGGTCGGTCGATACGGAAAGCACGTCAGCGATGGAACTGGTTCCGCCGCCGGGCGCGACCGCTGCGAAAACCCGTAGGCCGCGCGACTTGAGAGCAGCGATATCTGCGGCGGCAAGCTGCACCACCGGCAAGCGGAAGACAGATCCGGCGGAGGCGCGCAGGGCCTTCTGGTTCCACTCGCTGACCGTGCCCGCAGTGGTGAGCACAGCGGTCGCGCCGAAGGCCTCGGCGGAGCGGATGAGGGTGCCGAGGTTGCCGGGGTCCTGCAAGGCCGCGGCGATCAGCACAAGAGGCGCCGCCCGCGTGTCCGAGGCGAATATGGATTCAATGTCCCAGACCGGAGGAACCAACAGCGCGGCGATGCCCTGCGGGTGTTGGGTGTCGACCGCGCTCAGGAAGACTTCCTCGGCAAGATGAAGCAGTTCGACGCCGCGGGGAAGCCACGCGGGCTGCGCGGCCCGCTCGGAGAGGAAGATGGTCTTCAGCGGAAGGCCGCTGCGCAGCGCTTCCTGCAGCAGGTTCTCGCCTTCAATCGCAACCAGGCCCCCACTAAGGCGCGCATTTCCGGCGAAGGCAGCGCGAAGCTGCTTGACGCGGGCGTTGGCGCGGCTGGTGACCAGGGTCGATGAAGCGGCCATAGCCAAATCTTACGCTGGGATGCGATCCCATTCTTCAGTTGCATGCCAGCACGGTCCACACGCCTGCGGCCGTCCCACTCGCGCCGCTGATGCCGAGGTCGACGAAGCTGCCCGCGGCGACGGCCACGCTGCCGGTCGCAGCACAGGGAACGCCGGGCGCAGCGGTGCAGGAGAGCGAGGTGTTCTCCATACTGCCGGAGGCGCCGGAGCGCAGGGTGACCGTGATGGTGTTGGACTGTTGCGAGTAAACGTTCAGCGCGGTCGCCGTGCATCCCGCCGGGACCCACGTCAGCGCCGACGCAGGCGCGGCAGCCGTTCCAACTTCGGTCGCGCTCGCGTTGGAGTTGTTCACCGAGTAGTAGACGTAGTTGAACGAGACGGCGTGGACCATCGACGTGAATGGGATTCCGCTGGTGCTGCCACCGCCTCCACTGCCGCCGCTGCCCGCAGCCCCGGCAGCACCTTGCGGGATGGTGAAGTTGAGCACCGCAGCCTGGCCGCTCCCGGAGTTAGTGACCGCTGCCGCAGTGCCCGCCGCAGCGGTTGTGACGCTGCCGACGCTGACCATCGCGGCTGCTCCGGGGGTTCCCGCCGGCCCCTGAGGCCCCACGCTGCCCGCCTGCGCAAGCAAGCTCCAGGCCTGCGGATAGAGGTCCGGCTCAGACGATGAGTTGCTCATCGCGGCAATATAGGTCGAGCCGGCGAAGGTCGCCGCATCGTTGACGGAGTACCCGGTGCCCGCGACCCACGCGCCGCGGAAGTTCATCCCCACCGCGCCGGTTGCGCCCGCAGGTCCCGCCGCACCGGATGCACCTGGCGAACCTGCCGGCCCGGTCAGACCCTGCACCCCGGCTGCTCCCGCTACACCTGGTGCGCCCGCCGCTCCCTGCGCCGCCAGCACCGCCCAGAAGACCGGACTCAGGCTGGGCGCGTAGCCCGCATTGCCGGCCGCCAGCGAGATGTAGGTCGACCCCTGCCAGGTCACCGCGTCGTTCAGGCCGTAGTTCGTGGTCGAGGCGTAGCTCCCTTGATAGATCATCCCCGCAATCCCGGTTGCTCCCGTCGCCCCAACCGGCCCTGCCGGCCCGGTGGCTCCGGTGAGTCCGATTGCGCCCGCGAGGCCGACGGGACCAACAAACCCCTGCGCGCCGGTCGCGCCGGCTGGCCCGGGAAATCCGGCTGCGCCTTGTAGCCCCGTCGCGCCCGCAGGACCGGCAGGCCCAACCGCTGCCAAAGCCAGCAGCCCCCAGTACTGCGGACTCATGTCCGGCTCGCGGCCAAGGTTGGCGGTAAGCGCAATATAGCTCGAACCGCCGTATCCGACCGCATCCCCCACGGCATAGGAGACACCGATCAGCCACTCCCCCTGAAACGTAACCGGCGGCCCTTGCGGCCCCATTGGCCCCGCCGGGCCTGTCGCTCCAGCCGCGCCCGCACCCCCAGCAGGGCCAACCGCGCCAGTCGCGCCGATAGCTCCCTGCGCCACCAGCAGCGCCCATTGAACGGGACTCAGCGACGGCGTGTTGCCCAGATTGCCAGCGACCAGCGAGATGTAGGTCGAGCCTTGCCAACTGACTGCATCGTCCAGCGAATAGTTCACCGCGGACTGGTAGTTGCCCAGATAGTTGGCCACCGGAGGCCCCTGCGGGCCGGTTGCGCCGGTTGCTCCAGTCGCCCCGGGCAATCCTTGTGGGCCTTGCGCGCCCACCGCCCCTATTGCCCCGGTCGCACCTGCAGAGCCGGTCGCTCCCGTCCCACCCGCCGCCGCAAACAGAGCCCACTGCTGCGGACTTTGATCCGGAGTGTTCCCGTGGTTCGCCGCAACCAGCGACACGTACCCCGCGCCGTTGTAGGAGACGCCATCCGCCAGCGCGTAGTTCGTCACCGGCGAGTAGACACCCTGAAACGCAAGCCCCACCGGCCCTGCGATTCCCTGCGGCCCCATCGGTCCGCTCAGCCCAGTCGCGCCGGTTGTTCCGGGAATCCCCTGCGCTCCGGCTTGCCCGCCAATTCCCTGCACGCCTTGCGGCCCGATCGGCCCGTTCGGCCCCACGCTCCCCGGCAGCCCCTGCGGGCCGGCAGCACCAGTCGCTCCGGTGGCGCCAGTCAACCCCACCGGTCCTTGCGGCGACAGCACCCCCCACTGCTGCGGATAAAGACTTGGCGTATTGCCATGGTTGGATGCGAGCAGCGAGGTGTAACTTGTTCCCTGCCACAACACCACATCGCCCAGCGCATAGTTCTCCACCGAGCTGTAATTCCCCTGGTAGGTCAGCCCCGGCGCACCCGGCGCTCCGGCCAATCCCGCAGGCCCGGCTGGCCCTGTAGCGCCGGTTGCCCCGACGGCTCCGGGCAGACCCATAGGCCCCATCGGTCCGGCTGGCCCAATCGCTCCGGTCGTACTCACACCCGCCGCCGCAAGCACTCCCCATTGCGATGGACTCAGGCTTGGCGTATTGCCCTGGTTCGACGCCATCAGCGAGATGTAGCTCGATCCCGCATAAACCACAATGTCGTTGAGCGCATAGTTCACGCTGGAAGCGTAAGCACCCTGATAGCTCAGCCCGCCGCCGCCCCCAGTCCCGCTCGCTCCCGCTGGCCCTTGCGGACCGGTTGCACCCTGGGGCCCGGTCGCGCCAATTCCTCCCGCCGCGCCCGTAGCTCCTGCGGGTCCGACCGGACCGCCTGCGCCGGTAGCACCCTGGGGCCCGGCGACTCCTACAGGTCCAGCCGCTCCCGTCGCTCCCGCTGGGCCTGCGTCCACCAGCTCCACGTCCAGCGTGGCGGCGTGCGAGGTCTGATCGTTCTCCTTACTGTCGAACTGGACGAATGCGGTCCCCGCCGAAAGCGCGAGTCCATTGTTCGACGCCGGGCTGGCAATCCAGCCCTGCACCAGCGCAGTCACATCCAACGCGACGAAAGCTCCGGCCTGGGTCACCGTAAACACTCCCGCCGGACTGCCCACGGCTGGCGCCGTCGCATAGGTTACGCTGTACTCGCCCCAGGTCGAGGTCACCAGCGCGTACGTCACCAGCCCCGATGTGGTCACGCGATTCACATACAGCCGCAGCACCGCGCGCGAAACCTGCACCGGCGTGGTCCCCGCCGGCAGCAGCGATAGGTCGAACTGCAGCAGCGTGGTATAGCCGCCGCCCACGTCCAGATTGGAGATTGCCCCACTGTTCGTCGTGGGCAGGGCGCTGTTCACGTGCGCATCGGCGATGAGAGTAGCCTCTGCCGCCCATGCTGGAGACGCACCCATGCCCGCGATCAAACACACACCCACCAACGCAGCCGCGCCGGGACACGGCTTTAGCCGAAGTCTCAGCGAACCCGGTACGTCCCGCCCAAATCGCCCAGGCATCTCTGCTCCCATGGGCCCCAGTTCGAGGGAGACAGACGGTCTCGGCCAATAGGAAGGCAGGCCGTTCCAATCCGCGCCCTGGTCAACGATCCTTGCTCAACGATGCACGCTGCCACTGGAACTGTTCTGGCCCACATGGGCCGGAACGAGAAGCAGACTTTAGAAGCTCTCCCATTTCAGGCTTCTGCGTTGGAAAAAGCAAGCCCGATCCGGGCGACCTGGCCTTGCAGGCTGTGCTGTTTTGCTCTCCGGGCGTGGTCTGCGGCGATAATTTCACACGGGAAGTCGCGGCATCCAATACACTGCATAGCAACTCCCAGCGAGGTTTCAGACCATGACTCAAGCCGCGTCCGTCCCAGCCGCCAACCAGCCCGGCACCCTTCCCACCCCCGATACCCTGGTCAATGTCCCGCGGCTCGTCACTGCGTTTTACGCCCTGCATCCCGATCCTGCGAACCCGGCCCAGCGCGTGGCTTTTGGAACGTCGGGCCATCGCGGCAGCGCGTTCCAAGTTTCCTTCAACGACGACCACATCGCCGCCATCTCGCAGGCCATCGTCGACTATCGCCGCAGCCAGAGCATCGGCGGCCCGCTGTTCCTGGCGCAGGACACGCACGCGCTCTCGGAGCCGGCCTTCGCAACCGCGCTGGAGGTGCTGGCGGCCAATGGGATCCGCGTCATGGTGGACGATCAGCTCGCCTACACGCCAACCCCCGCGCTGTCGCACGCGATTTTGACATATAACGCGAAGCTGAACGGCGGGACCACTCCGTCTCAGGAGGCGCTTGCCGCCGGCGCGCGCGATGGCTCGAAGCCATGGGCTGACGGCATCGTGATTACGCCGTCGCATAACCCTCCGGACGACGGCGGCTTCAAGTACAACCCGCCCAACGGCGGGCCTGCGGATACCAGTGTCACCAAGTGGATTCAGGACCGCGCCAATGAGCTGATCGCGCACAAGCTTGACGGAGTGAAGCGCATTCAATATGCCGAGGCGTTGCGCACCGCGACCCGCCACGACTACATCACCAGCTATGTCGACGACCTGGCCAACATCATCGACTTCGCGCCGCTGGCCGGCACGACGCTGAAGCTGGCAGTCGATCCTTTGGGCGGGGCGGGCGTGTACTACTGGCCGCGCATCGTAGAAAAGTATCAACTTCAGTTACATATCCTCAACCCGTACGTCGATCCCACCTTTCGCTTCATGACCCTGGACTGGGATGGGCGCATCCGCATGGACTGCTCTTCTCCCTATGCGATGGCCAACATGATCGCCAATAAGGACAAGTTCGACGTGGCCTGGGCCTGCGATACCGACCACGATCGCCACGGCATCGTCACGCGGACAACGGGGCTGCTCAACCCCAATCATTACCTCGCCGTCTCCATTCAGTACCTGTTCACCCATCGGCCGGAGTGGTCGGCCAAAGTCGGCATCGGCAAGACCCTGGTGTCGTCGAGCATCATCGACCGCGTAGCCAGGGGCCTGGGCCGGCCCATGCTCGAAGTGCCGGTCGGCTTCAAGTGGTTCGTCGACGGCCTGATCGACGGAACCCTCGGCTTTGTAGGCGAGGAGTCCGCGGGCGCCAGCTTCCTGCGCCGCGACGGTACAGTGTGGACCACCGATAAGGACGGCCTGATCATGGGACTGCTGGCCGCCGAGATGACTGCTGTCACCGGCAAAGATCCCGGCCAGCTCTACGACGACCTCACCGCGAAGTATGGCAACCCCGTCTATCAGCGCATCGATGCCGCCGCCACGCCGGAGCAGAAGGCCAAGCTCGGCAAACTATCCGCCGCGCAGGTGACCGCGACCACGCTGGCCGGCGAGCCAATCACCTCCATCCTGACCGAAGCGCCGGGCAATCACGCGCCCATCGGCGGCCTGAAGGTAACGACCGAGAACGGCTGGTTCGCCGCGCGGCCCAGCGGTACCGAAGACGTCTACAAGATCTACGCAGAGAGCTTCAACGGCGAAGCCCACCTAAAGCAGATTCAGCAGGAGGCGCAAGCGCTGGTGACCGCGGCGATTGCGTGACGGCGTGTCAGCGAGTCATATAATCCACTTGGCGGCGAATACCCGGTCCAAATCTTTCGACAGACTCTTTTCGCCCGCTCGCAATGCGATTGCGAGAGTGCATAATGCCCGGCTCGATGCAAAATTGATGCGATAGCTTGCCCCGGGCTAGTTCGCTGCAGGCAGCTTCAGGAACTCCCCCACAACCAGCGCGCGTCGCGTAAAGCGCGCCTCGTACATCGCGCCTTTGTAGTAGTCGCGCAGGTCGATGCGGGTGCCCACAGAGGCGCGACCAGGGCGCTCCGCCGGGAGCACCAGTTCACCCTCGCCCTGCAACTCGTCGCCCACGTAGTTGCGCAGCATCTTGCCGTCATAGACTGCCGTCACGCGGTACCACGGGCCAAACGGGTGCAGCTTGTCGCAGTTCAACAAGGTGCGCGACTGGCCGCCGGCGGTGGCGAAGCTGTCCAGGCACCACGTCGCCGGCTTTCCATCCACCCCGGCGACGATGCGAATCTCAAACAGCATGCGCTCATTCGCGATGTCGGCGCCGGTCGTCGGATCAACCGACTGCAGGTGAAATATCCGCTGCGCCGGCTTGCCGTCGGCGTCCGGCCGGAAGATCATCTCCCAGGTCCAGGTTGCCGCGCCGGCCAGCGGATGCGCATCCACCAGCAGCGCATCTTCGACACCGTTGAAGGCGATCGCCTTGCCCATCGGCGTGTCAATTACCTTTGGCGCGCCGAGCACCTTCACCGAATGCCCACCCAGCGAAGCGGTCTGGTCGAAGCGCCAGACCTCTTGCGCCGCTGCCTGCCGAGCGCACGCCGCAACCGCAATGACCAGGATGCAGGCCGCACCTCTTGCGAAGGCAGTCAGCCCACCCCGGCCCAATCTGCCCAGCCTCAAGCCGCAGCCGCCATCCGTTCCTGCCGCCTGCGCTCCGCACCGTCCAGCGCGGACCACAGCATGCGGGCCGCTTCTTCTCCCGACGCAAGCGCAGCCTCAGTCTCTTCCGGGTGGGCGGCAAGCTCCGAGGCCAGCGCATTCCGCCATACCCGCGCGTGGTGCACGTCCGCCTTCGTATGCACCGTGAAGTAGCGGCGGGTCGCGTCGTCTGCATGGTAGTGGCGGGCCAGTCCCTCGGCCTTGGTCTTGGCAATCCCGGGCACGCGCGACTCATAGGCATAGAGCGCAGCCAGCGCCTCAGCGGGCGAGCGCTGCATGGTGGCGCGGAAGTGGTCGAGCAGCGAGCTCATCTCCGGCCCGATCTGGCGCGTGCGCACCTCCTCCTCCTGTGCGCCCATGCCGCGGGCAAAGTCCATCCACATGTCGCTATGCGGGATGCCATCTTCCAGGCCCTCTTCATCGGCCAGGTTCTCCAGCACCACCCGGCGCAGCTTGCCATCCGGCAGGTGCGAGTGCAGTGCGCTAAGATATGCGGGGAACGCCGACACGTGGTGCCAATATTCGGCCGCGTACTCGCGCAGATCCACACGGGTCAGTTCGCCCTTGGACCAGGCCTGGTAGTAGGGGTGCTGGAGCAGGTCGAAGCGATCGAGACGGTCCTCGAGGGCTTTGAAGAAGGCGGCAGAAGCATCGGACATAGAAGGTCTCCATTGCGTTGGATGAGCGTGCGTTCCCCCAGGGGTCGAGATTGATTGTAGCCAAGTTTCACGCGACGTGGGGGACGGCTAGGCAATTTCCACGGCAGGATGAGCCACGCAATAACTTCAGCTCGACCCTACCGGCCCATCCCTGCCCCGACCGAGGCGTGCCTCACTTGCGCATCGTAGACCCAGCAGATGAGCCGCTGGACGAGCCACTGCTGGGCGGCGGGCTGTAGGATGGCGGCGGGCTATAGGATTGTGCCGGTGGACTGTAGGACGGTGCCGGGGCCGATGGCCTGGAGTAACTGCCCGCGCTGGAACTCGCGCCGCTGGACGACGGGGCAGGTGTGTAGGAGCGCGAAGCGCTCCCGCTGTTGGACGAGCCGCCGCTGTACGAGGTGGGCGACCGTTGCGCACTTCCGCCACCATTCGAGTAGTTGCCTGTGGGCTGATAACCACGGCTGCCTCCGCTGAGCGACTGGTTCACGGTCGTGGGCCGGCCGTTCTCCGTCACCTGGCGCGTCACCGAGAAGCTCTGCGACTTGCGATCGAACACGATTGGCGTCCCCTCGCGCAGCCCCGCAGGTCCCCTCGACGTCGCGGCGCCGACGATGGTTGGCTTGGCGATTGCAGAGCCGACGAGCGCGGAGCCAGCCCTTTCAGCATTCTTGTCGGTCGCGGCGCCTCGGGCGATTGTGGGCCGGCTATACGCGGAGTAGGCCTGCGCCTGAGGCACACCCGCGACCTCAAGCGGCTCCAGGAACGGCGCGCGGAACTGCCTGGGCGCCTCATCCAGCAGCTTCAGCGGCTTGCCCTCACCCGGAGTCAGCCGCGATAGGGACAAGGAATCGCCATTCTTCTTGGCGACGAAAAGGCCATTCTTCAGATTGACTGGCGGCTTTCCCGCCGTGTCATGCGGGTGGACCGGGACGAAGCCCACGTTGCGCCCGCTCTTGACCCAGCGCACGGGTGGATGATGGTAGCGCTTGGTTCCCGCCACCCAGACATAGCGGTGCTGCCAGCGGACCCAGCTTCCGGCGTGACAGACTCCCCAATCCCATCCTGGGGCGGGCCACAGCCCGCCATTCACAAAAAAACCGGCACCGCGATACATGCCGTGACCCCGGCCAAGCGGAGGGCCCCACAGGGAATTGTTGTAACTGGTGTAATCAAAGTAGCTGTCGATGACGCTCTCTTTACCGGTGGCCGGATCCACCGCAATCAGGTCCTTGATCACGAATGCGTCGCACGGAATGGAATAGTCCTCCGCGTACAAGGTCGCGTCCGGATGCGCGGCCAGATAGGCCAGCGCCTTTGGACTGGGGTATGGCCATCCCGGTACAAAAGGGATCTGCGGCGAACTCCGCGGCGTCGCTTGTTGCACAGTGGCCGTCCGTTCGTGCGCCGCAGGGGAACCCACTTCCGGCGGCGCTTCAACCAGCGACACCTGGGTGGCGCGCCCGTCCCATCCACTCGCCGGCTCCCAGCAGGTGCCGTAGGGCGCGCAGGCGAAGAACTTCCCTTGCCCGTTCAACTCAGCCATCCCCGGGATCGGCTGGCTAAGGCCCGCGTCCTTCATCACCGCGGAGACAGCCGCTTCTCTGGCTGCGACCCGGGCCGCCACCCACTTGTCCCACTCGGACATGGCAGCCGCATCGAACGCGGTCGGCAGAAATACGCGGCGGCCGTTATTGAACGCGGTCGTGTCGCCCGCCACCAGCGCTCGCGCCGCCGAGAACTGTCTTTGTACGCCGAAGGTTAAATCTTCCTGCGGCGTGATGGCCGTTGCATCCAGGTAGCTGTCAACTCGCAGATACGCCTTCTGCGGATAGTGGATCGACAGCTGGTCGGTGGGGGTGTCCAGGTTGAAAGCCTCGTCCACCACCAAAGTCTTCAGATTTAAGGTCGCGGTGCCCGAGAGCAGCGAAACATCGGTATAGGGAACGCCGCCCGTGGAGCTGAGCTGATTGAAAGTGAGAACAGAATTATCCGCCAGGTAAATGGTGGAAGCGTCCTCCAACTCGATCTCCGCGCGCCCGGTCCCGGTAACCAGGCTGTAGCCGGACTCGATGGGCAGATTGACCACGGCCTTCTCCCAGCCGGTGACCCCGCTAGATTCCGTGTCGTGCGCCTTGTCGGCCAGCTTGCCGCGCGCGATGCGCACATCCCCCTGAACATAGCTCAGGCGGACAATCTGCGGATCGGTCGATGGAGGTTTTGCGGACTGTATCCCAGCGCCAGCGCGCTGGGCGGAGATAAGACCGGCAACCTGCTCATCGGTGGACGGAGGCTCCTTCGACGATGCCGCGGCAGAAGATGCAGCTTGAGTGGCAGTGAGGAGGAGAATCGGCAGGAAACGGGAGCACTTGACGCGCATGGCAGCCCTCCGACGGGCTTGCAGCTTCGACTACGCTGGGTCGCTCCGAGGCGACGCATTGAAGCGATCCAATCGACTCTGATTCACAGCATACGCTTTGGTTGTATCTGCGAAGAAATAAATGCGTTCTACGGCCGTTTATCGCACCGGCCGGTCCTCTCACAGAACTCCTCTGGTCGCAGCCGCCCCCGAGCCTACAACTTTGGCGAAAAATCCGTCAGTTGCAGAAAGGTGGACTCAGTCTTTTCCACCAGTTTGCCATTCGCCTCGCTGGCCGCGCTCACCTGCTGCCACTCCGGATCGGCGCGGAAGGCGGCCCAGTTCGCCGTCGCCGCCTCGCGGCTGGGATGCTTCAGGATGTAGAACAGCGTCTTGCCCTTCAATGGATCGTCGGTAGGCGTCCAGTAGGCCACGCTCTCCATCCCATGCCGCCTAAAGATCGTCATGGTGTGGTTGCGAAAGCGCGCCAGCAGATCGTCCAGCTTGCCCTCGTAGGTGTGGTACACCCGCAGCTCGAAGACCGCGCCCCCGCCAGCCTGAGTTCCAACCTGTGCGTCCGCCTCCATGGAAGCCATTGCCGCAAGCACCGCGCCTGCGCCCATCCCGCTCAGTATCGTTCTTCTGGTCATGGAACGATATTCTAGAGCAGTTCCAGCGTCCAGATGGAAAAGTCTTGCGCAAACCACTGCAACCCTGGTTAAACCTGCTGTAAAACTGCGACTTCCCTCTTCCCGAAGCGGGCGCTCTGAGTTATGCTTGGCTTACTCCCCGCTAGGATTTCCACAACTGAAGCACGCGCGATTCTCTGGAGCATCCATGAAGATATTCGGCCTCATTGTGCTCATCCTTGTGCTCGCCGGTGTCATTGTCTATGCGAACGGCGCAAGCCTCCCCGTGAACCACATCGTCTCGGTCAGCGGAGTCATCCCGGCCCCACCCAACCGGGTCTTCGATCTGATTACCAAGGTCGCCAACGGCCCCTCCTGGCGTCCCGAGATCAAGTCGGTGGTGATCCTCAGGCCGGATCAGGGCCGCGACCACTGGGTCGAGTACCTTCCACATAACCAGTTCATGACCTTCCTCGCAGTGCGTACCGATCCGCCCCGGCGGCGCGATGTGGTTTTGGACGACCCAGGCGCCGCGTACGGAGGCTCCTGGATCTACGAGCTGTCGCCAGGCCCCTCGCCGTCCTCGACGACCCTGCGCATCACCGAAAACGGCTTTATCCGGCCGCCGCTTTACCGCTTCATCATGGCCCATGTCTTCGGTCCCACCCACAACATCGACCAATACATGGCCGACATCCAGAAGGCCGCCGCCAAGCCGTAGGCTTTGGCTCAGTCGGATTGACGCGCCTTCCGCCGCTCTGCGAGACTTCTGCCTATGCCCTATCGCGGCAAGCTGGAGTACGCGCAGCAACGCAAGCTGCGCGAGCGCAATACCCCCCTCTACCGGCTCGCCCACTGGCCTATCTGGATCTGGGTCTTCTTCCTGGCGCCCGGTCCGCTCACCTTCTCGCTGTTCGCGCACGGCTTTGGCCGAGGCAATCTGGCGTGGCTGGCGCTGGTGCTGCTCGGCACCGGTGTCTCGATGGTGCGGGGAAGCCTGCCCGGCTGCGAGCCTCGCCCTTACATCCTGCGCTTCGATGAGGACAAGCCCAACCCGCTCTACCGCCGCGTCTGCTATACCTATGCGCCGCTCTGCGTCACCATCCTGCTGCTGGGCGCGCTGGGCCAACTGCCGCGGGTCGGCCCGTCGACCAAAGGCGAGGGCACCGAGCGCCGCTACTTCTATGGCTCGGTCTGGGCCGTGGTGGTGGCGCAGACACTTCTGATGGTCGTCTGGAAGGCGCTGCCCAACACCCGGTTCGCAAGCCTCATCAAGCTCGCCATCTTCTGCGCCGCGCTGCTGCTGATGGCCTACGCCGCGTATCGCGGAGTGCTGCTACGCACCCGGCCCATCATCCCCGGCGAATCCATGGTCGCCGACTGATTCTAATTCTCCGACGGCTTCTCCATGTGGTCGATCACCAGCGTCTCCATCTGGCCCTTGCCCGGCTCCAACTTCAGCCCCAGCGAGTCGGCCACGGACATCACCATCGAGACGGGATCGGGCGGGGCAGACGCCTCGCCCGGCGCAGCCGGCGGCGGCATCATATCCTGCCGCTTGATGACGATGTCGTAGCGGCCGGTAAGGCCAGTCTTGTCCAGCGCGGGACGCCCCAGGCCCCCCATCCCTCCCATCGAGGACAACATCGTCGTCACCAGTCCCATGGTGGCGTTGTACATCTTCACGCCTTCGTTGGATTCCACCAGCACAGCTCCACCGGGAATGGTGACCCCAGCGGGAAGAGGAACGGCGGGGTCCGTCTGCTTGAACTTCGGGCCACCCTTCCCCACCGTCAAGAAGTAGACCGGCGCATCCTTCAAGTCGCGATGCACCGCCAGCTTGCACCGGTCCGCCAGCATGGCCTGCAGCATGGCCTGCAGCATCAGGGTCTGCGCAGCCGGCTTCTGCCACTCCGGCAGGTCCTCGTCGGACACCTTGGCGACGATGTCGTAGCGGTCCTGCATCCCCCACGGGGGCAGCCCACGGAGGTCGGTGTTGGGGTTATAGAGCGCGCCGCCGCCGGTCTGCGGGACGTAAGCCGTCATGATGGCGAACGCCAGCGGCATGTTCACCATGCGGTAGCCGTCCGGCGTGGGGCCGAAGACCGGTGGCCCCATCTGGTTTTGCGGACTCGTATTCTGCCGGATCGAGACCACCTCGAATGCCAGCGGTTTGGACGTCGCCGCCGGAGTTGCATTAGGCCCTGTCGCCGCCGCAGCTTTGGGAGCCGTTACCGTCTGCGGAGCTGGTGCTGCCTGCCCCATCGCCATCCCCGCGCACACTAATGCCGCCGCCAGCACTTTGCCAATCATCCGATTCACCCTCTGAGAATCTTACGCGAGCAGCAGTCGATTCGTTCCCTGTCGCCGCACATCCATCGGAGCTGTCATCCTGAGCGGAGTTTGGCGCCTTTGCGCCAAACGCAGTCGAAGGACCTGCCATCCAGCTTGTTGAGCCAACACATTGGCCCTTCTCGGAAAAGCTTTGTGCCTTTGGCAGCCAGACCTCATGCCGATACAGGCTAATCTTCCGCCGGGCGCTCCACGTGGTCCACAATCAGTTGACTGATAGGGCCTTGGCCGGGCTCGAGCTTCAGCCCAAGCTGCTTCTGCAGCGCGGTGAAGATGTCGGGACTTCCGCTTGGATCGGAGGCAGCGCCCTCCGCCGCCGGAGCGCCGGAGATCGGCTGCCAGGAGAAATCGAGCGAGAAGTTATACACCCCGGTCACGCCGGTCTTGTCGATCACCGGGCGATCCAGCGTGTACGCGAATATGTCCGACTTTACGAACGACGCCATATCCATCCGCTGGAAGACGGTCAGCGGCCCGTTCGGCGTGTCGCGCGTGGTCATGCCCGGGCCGGTGTAGGCCATGCTGGGGTCGCCCGGTGAATGGAAGTGGTAAGGGCTGACCTCCCCAGGCTTGGCCTCGGTCATCTTCAATCCGCCCTTGGCGACCGTCAGGTTGTAGACCGGCCCGTCGATGTCCGCGAAATGACACACCAGCTTGAAGCGCTCGGCCAGCACCTTGCGCAACATCAGCCGGCGCGCTTCCTCATTCAGCTTGTGCCACTTGTCTGCGTCCTCCGCGGCGACCTTGGCCCGAATATCGTAGCGGTCGGTGCTATACCACTTGGGCACGTTCGGATGCTCCGGCTCACCCCAGCGGTGACCCAGGTGGTAAGCCCATCGCACCATGTCATCGACAGTAAAGCTGTCGGCGGAGAGGGTGTCGCCCTCGGGCAGCGTCCTGACCCCGTAGTAACTGGACTGGGGGCCGCTGGGCTTGATCGACACCACGTCGAAGGTGACGCCCAGGGTCGGGTCAGCGGTCGCGGTAGCAGCCTGTTGCTTAGCGGTCTGGCCATGGCAAGCGGGCAAGGCAACAACCATCGCGCCGAGCAGGAGCAGCGAGAGCCTAGCTTTCATCTTCATTTGTGGGTTCCTTAGCAATGGGACGGATGAGAGTGCAAGTCGTTAGTTCTCCGTCGGCCGCTCAATGTGGTCGACGACCAGCGTCTCCACCCGGCCCTTGTCTGACTCCAGCTTCAGCCCCAATGACTCCGCCATCGCAGCGGCGGAGTTGCCACGCGGGTCCGAGGCAGCAGAGCTATCCTGCGGGGGCGGTCGGTCGACGGTGACCTGGCCCCGCGTCAACACGATGTCGTAGAGACCCGTCAGTCCGGTCTTGTCCTGAATCGGACGGCCCGCGCCCATGCGCCCGAACGACGACATGATGGCGGCCAACGACGTGATCGGGGCCGCGTACAGCGTCATCCCGTTGGGGCCGGGCGACATAATGCCGCCAAACGGCAGCTTCACCCCCTCATGCTCCTCATCGGGATTGGTTGGCTTGAACTTCGGCCCATTCTTCCCCACCACCAACGAGTACACCGGTTCCTCTTTGACCTCCCGATGCACAACAATCTTGCAGCGGTCCACCAGCAGCGACTGCATCATGGCACGCAGCATCGCAGGTCGCTGATCGGGATTCTGCCAGTCCGGCAGTTCTTCCTCCGGCACCTTGGCATCGATCGCGAAGTTGTCCTGGCTGGCCCACTCCGGCACACCCGAAATTTGGTTCTGCGTGAAGGTCGTCGCGCCCGTGGTCGGGAGATAGGCAGTTTCGATCAGCAGTATGATCGGCGACCTCGCGGCATGGTAGCCGTCCCCCGTAGGGCCAAACCGTGGCAGCCCCCCATCCGGGTCATCCACATTTTGCCGGATCGAAACCACATCGAACGCAAGCGGCCGCGCAGCCGTCGCCGGAGTCGTCGCAGTCTGCCCCATCGCCATTCCGCAACTCAGCAGCCCAACGATCCAGACCCTCCCAATCATCGCTTGCACCTCGCAGAGAATCGTACGCCTCCGACCCTTCCCGCTATACCCTGTTCTTTTATCGATCTAATTACGTCGATAATCGCCCGATCAGGACATGCTTTGCCCACGCCTACGCTGAATCTGGTTGACAGCCATTGCACCCGAAGCGAAGACTGGAATCCCGAGGAAAATTAACTCAATCAGATGACGACCAAGCTCGCCGCCACACCCCCCACCACCAACAAGCACCTCATCCGATGGGTGGAGAAGATGGCCGACCTCACCCAGCCTGCGGCCATCCACTGGGTCGACGGCTCCCAGCCAGAGAACGACCGCCTGTGCGACCTGCTGGTCGAGGCGGGCACCTTTTTTCCGCTCGACGACAAGAAGTGGCCGGGCTGCTTCTACGCCCGCTCAGCGCCCAACGACGTGGCCCGGGTGGAGGACCGCACCTTCATCTGCTCACTCTCCAAAGATAACGCCGGCCCCACCAACAACTGGGTCGACCCGTTCGAGATGCGCAAGAAGTTGAAGCATCTCTTCCGCGGTGCCATGCGCGGTCGCACCATGTACGTGCTGCCGTTTTCCATGGGCCCGGTGGGCTCGCCCATGTCGAGGATCGGCGTCCAGCTCACCGACTCCCCCTACGTGGTCGTCAACACGCGCATCATGGCCCGCATCGGCGCGCCGGTGTTTGCCGAGATCGACAAGGGCGATAAGCGCGTGGTCCCGTGCATGCACACGGTGGGCGCGCCGCTGGCGCCGGGCGAGAAGGACGTTGCCTGGCCCTGTAACAAGGAAAAATACATCGTCCACTTCCCGGAGACGCGCGAGATCTGGTCCTACGGGTCGGGCTACGGCGGCAATGCGCTGCTGGGAAAGAAGTGCTTCGCCCTGCGCATCGCCTCCAACATCGCCCGCGACGAGGGCTGGATGGCCGAACACATGCTGATCCTCGGCGTTGAATCGCCGCCCGACGCCAACGGCAAGACCGAAAAAACCTACGTCGCCGGGGCCTTCCCTTCGTCCTGCGGCAAGACCAACTTCGCGATGCTGATTCCGCCGGCCGGCTTCGCAGGCTGGAAGGTCACCACCGTAGGCGACGATATTGCCTGGATCAAGCCCGACGCCAACGGCCAGTTGCGCGGCATCAACCCGGAGGCCGGCTTCTTCGGCGTCGCGCCCGGCACCAGCGATCGCACCAACCCCAACGCCATGGCCACGCTGCGCCGCAACAGCATCTTCACCAACGTCGCGCTGACGGTCGGCCGCGACGGCAAACCTGACGGCGGCATCTGGTGGGAGGGCATGACCGACACCACGCCGGCCCAGCTGATCGACTGGCGCGGCAACCCGTGGTTTGCCAAAGACCAGACGCCCGGCAATTACACCCCCGCCGCGCATCCCAACGGCCGCTTCACCGCGCCCGCCCGGCAGTGCCCGTGCATCGATCCCAACTGGGAGGACCCCGACGGCGTGCCCATCTCCGCCTTCCTCTTCGGAGGCCGTCGCCCCACCACCATCCCGCTGGTCTACCAGGCCTTCAACTGGTCGGCCGGCGTCTACACCGGGGCCACCATGGGCTCGGAGACCACCTCGGCCGCAGGCGCGCCCGCCGGAAAGGTCCGCCGCGACCCCATGGCCATGCTGCCCTTCTGCGGCTACCACATGGGCGACTACTTCCGCCATTGGATCAAGATGCAGCGTTCGCTCTCCGCCACGCCGCGCATCTTCCACGTCAACTGGTTCCGCAAGGACGCGGAAGGCCGCTTCCTGTGGCCCGGCTACTCCGAGAACATGCGCATCCTGAAGTGGGTGGTTGACCGCGTCCGCGGCCGCGCCCAGGGCAAGGAGACCCCCATCGGCTGGACCCCCTACTTTGAAGACATCCAGTGGGAGGGCCTGGACATCCCCCCGGAGCAACTGCGCGCGACCTTCGACCTGCTTCAGTACGTCGATTCGGCAGCCTGGAAGCATGAAGTCATCGACCACGAACGGCTCTTCATCGACCTGCACGACCATCTCCCCGCGGAGATGATCTACCAGCGCGAGCTGTTGATCTGCCGGCTTTAGCGCTGCGGGCCAATCAGATCGGCACCCGGTCCCGCGATGTGACCAGTCAATCTCACCTACCTTTTCCACGGTTTTCGCTTGACGCAGGTTACTTTCGTCGCTAATCTTAAGTGCGTGGCATGACTCCCTTCGGGTTGAGGCGGCCACAACGAAGTCCACCCACTTCGTTGCAGTACCGGAATACCCACGCAACAGCCCCCACCGCGCTGCGTGGGTTTCCTCTTTAAAGTCGCAATTCCTCCCCCACCGCCCTTGACGCCCGCCCGCAAAACCGGTACTGTCTAACCCATGGGAGTGATGCGCATCACCGTGTGCATGTGTAGCTGTTGTCCGTGTTGTACGGGCAAGAGCCGCTGCTGCGCTGGTGCATCCCCCTCCTAGGCGAACAAGAGAAACACCCAAGCCTTAGAAATTCAGGAGCCCACGTATTCAGCGCCAGGCGCGATATGTGGGCTTTTCCGCGTGTCCCAGACAAATCACCAGGCCAGGTTCACCGAGGAGATTTATGACCACCCCCAAGACCAAACGTCCAGCGCAGCCGCACTCCAGCCATAGGTTGCCCTTCAACGTCGACCTGATCGCCATCGCGATCGGCCTTACCCTGGCCGCGCTTATCCGCTTCGGCGTCATCCACCAGATCAACTTCTAACGAGGCCGATTTTACGTTCGGCGTGCCGGCCTCCACGGCCACATGCCCCCTTCCCCATGTCCACGCAAACCATCCCGATGCCGTCCGTCGCCACAGCGTCCTCCGCCACGCGCAGCCTGTTCGCCATCCTGCCCGGCATCGCGCTGCTGTTTGCCATCGGCCTTATGGGCAAGCTGTTGGAGCACGAGTTCACCGTGCTGCGCATCCAGCATCATCTTCTGCTGCCCCAGATCGAGTACGTCCTGTGGGCGATCATTCTCGGCCTCATCGTTTCGAATGTCTTCGGCGTGGCGCAGATATTCCGTCCCGGCGTCGCAACCTATGAGCTCTGGCTGAAGCTGGGCATCGTCCTGGTCGGCGCGCGCTTCCTGCTACAGGACGTGCTCCACATTGGCGGCCTTTCGCTGGCGCTGGTCGCGGTCGAACTGGTGCTTTCGCTCTCGGTAATGACTCTGCTCGGCCGCATCTTCCGTCTGCCGCCCAAGCTGACCAGCCTGCTCGCCATCGGGTCCTCCATCTGCGGCGTCACCGCCATCATGGCGGCGCAGGGGGCCATCGATCCTGACGAGGAGGACACCTCCACCGCCATCGCCGCCATCCTTACCCTGGGCGCCATCGCGCTGTTCACCTTCCCCGCCATCGGACACCTGCTGCACATGGGCCAGCAGGCCTATGGCATGTGGGCTGGCCTGGCCGTCGACAACACAGCGGAGTCGGTCGTCACCGGCGCGCTCTACGGCCCCGACGCCGGCCGCTGGGCGATTCTCGCCAAGACCGCGCGCTCCTCGTTCATCGGATTCGTGGTGCTCGGCTACGCCGTATACTGGGCCTCCAGGGGACAGGCCGCGCATGTGGCCAACAAGCCGCTCTTCCTGTGGCAGAAGTTCCCCAAGTTCATCCTCGGCTTCCTGGCCATCTCGTTCTTCGCCACCGCAGGCTTCTTCACTCACGGGCAACTCGACAGCATCTCCAACCTCTCCCGCTGGGCCTTCCTGCCCGCGTTCGCCGGGGTCGGCCTGCGCACCAACCTGCGCGACCTGGTCGGCCAGGGATGGCGTCCGCTCGTGGTTGGCATCCTCGGCGAAGTCTTTATAGCCGTGCTGACCCTTGGCTTGGTCTATTGGAGCTACAACCACGGAGTCGCGCGATGACTCCGGCCCGCCTCACTTTCTCCCCACCCCGCCGCTGTTGTTGTCGCCGCTAGCGAGAACACGCCGCCTCACTCCCGCCCCGAATCCAAATTCAACTCTTAACATTCGCCGCGAAACCGCGCGCCCATAGGAGAACCTTATGTACCGCACGACCCGCAGGATGCTGTCGTCCCTTGCCCTCTTTGCCGGCCTCGCCATCCTGGCTGGCTTCGCCGCGCAGGCTCAGGTGGTCAGCGGCACCATAGCAGGCACCGTCACCGATCCCAGCGGCGCCGTCATCGCCAACGCCAAAGTCCTCGTCCACAACGACGACACCGGCGTACAGCGCAACCTCACGACCAGCAGCTCCGGCAGCTTTACCGCGGCGGCCATCCCCATCGGCAGCTACACAGTCACGGTCGACGCGGCCAGCTTCGCCAGCTACAAGCGCACCGGCATCGTGCTCACCGTCGGCGAGATCCTCAACCTCAACCTGTCCCTCAAGGTCACAGGCAGCGATACCATCACCGTGCAGGATGTTCCGCCCGCGGTAAATACCTCCTCCGAGCAGACCTCCGGCCTGGTCGACGCCCGCCAGGTGAAGGAGCTGCCGCTCAACGGCCGCAGCTACGACCAGCTGCTGCTGCTGAACCCGGCCACCGTGAACTACACCAACCAGCGTTCCGGCAGCACCGGCACTTCGAACTCCTCCGTGGGCAGCATGTTCTCGGTCTCCGGCCGCCGCCCGCAGGACAATCTCTTTCTGCTCAATGGCATCGAGTACACCGGCTCTTCGCTGATCAACACCACGCCCGGAGGCACCTCCGGCCAACTGCTCGGCATCGACGGCATCCACGAGTTCAACGTGGTCAGCGACACCTACTCCGCGTCCTACGGCAAGCGCGACGGCGCCCAGGTCTCCATCTCCACCACCGGCGGCACCAACACCCTCCACGGCAGCGTCTACGAGTTCCTGCGCAACAGCTTCTTCGACGCGCGCAATTACTTCGACGGCGCCCGCATCCCCGATTTCCAACGCAACAACTTCGGCGCATCGCTGGGTGGGCCCATCAAGAAGGACAAGCTCTTCCTCTTCGCCAACTACGAGGGCTATCGCCAGAACCTGGGCGAGTCGCTGGACACGCTCGTTCCCGACAGCTATGCCTACCTCGGCGAAGTTCCCAACGCCAACACCGGCGTCTATGCTCACACCACCTTCAGTCCGATTTCGGAGCAGCTTCTCAATCTATGGCCGAACCCCAACACTAACCCCATCCCATGCACCGAGGTCACGCAACTCAACCCCGCGGGTACCCTCGTCGTTCCCACGGGCATCGACTCATGCAAAGGCACTGCGCCCCAGCATATTCGCGAAGACTTCGGCACCACCCGCTTCGATTACACCATCGGCGCAGCGGACACTTTCAACAGCATCTACACCGTCGACGACTCCACCGCCTCCAGCCCCTCCGCTGACCCCTACTCCTATGTCAATGAGAGCCTGCGCGAGCAGGTCCTCAGCTTCCAGGAGCAGCATGTCTTCTCGCCGCGCCTGGTCAACGTAGCCCGCACTGGCTTCTCGCGTTCCAACTTCTACTTCTACGGCTACGTTCCTGCCGCCGAGCAGGCGCTCACCCCCAGTGTCCGGCCCGGCGTGCCCACCTATGCAGTCGTCATTTCCGGCTCAACCGCGTCCAACGGCGCGTCATCGATCACCACGGCGGGCGCAAACGTCGGCTCCAACAACGGCATCGTCCGCAACCTCTTCACCTTCGACGATCACGCCTACTACACCATCGGTAAACAGACCATCCAGGCTGGCGTCTGGTTGCAGCGCGTGCAGTCCAACGACAACCTCGCCCAGGACCAGTACGGCCAGGCTTCGTTCGCCTCGCTCACCGCGTTCCTCAACGGCACCATCAAAACCTTCACCTACGCGCCCAGCACTACTGAGCTGGGCTGGCGCACCCTTTTCGCCGACGCTTTCATCGAAGACACCTGGCACATTACGCCCCGCTTCGAACTCCGAACAGGCTTCCGCTCCGAGACCTCGACCGGCTGGAGCGAATCTCAGGGCCGCGCCGGTGTCTACACATTCACCAATGGCGTCATCAACACCGCCACCGCCCCTGTGGGTTACCCCACGGTCTCAGGCATATCAAATGCTCTGCTCGCCAACAACGCTTTCTTCCTTCCTGAGCCGCGCGTCGGCTTCGCATGGAACCTCTTCGGCGATGGCCACACCGCCATCAGCGGCGGCATCGGCCTGCACCACAGCCTGCTCGACGCGCTCGACTACCGCCTCGATCAGGCCGCGCCTTACAACACCGTCTACTCCTACAGCAGCACCACCGTCGCCAACCCGACCAGCACCACCCCGCTGATCTCGCCCTCCACGGTCGACTCAGCCATCCGCACCCCCACGCTGCTCGCTTACGATCTTAAAATCGAGCAGCAGATTGCTCCGGCCACCTCGCTCACCATCGGCTACACCGGCTCGCACAGCTATCATCAGATCCTCAATGGCGATTTGAATGAGCCTGCCTTTACCCTTATCAGCGGACAGGTTTTCTACCCCGCCGGCGGCACCTCCACCACGCCGGCCGCGCCCGTCAAGCTCAACCCCGCCGTCGCCAACACCACCTCCTGGTGGGCAGGCGGCACCGGCAACTACAACGCGCTGGTCGTCGATGTGCGCCACGACTTCAACCACGGTCTCCAGGTCCGCGGAAACTACACCTGGTCGAAGAACCTCGACGACGGCTCCGCCTGGAACACCTCGGTCTCTTCCAACACCCCAGCTTACGTCGAAGTCCCCTCGCTGCCTCACCTCGACTACGGCCCAGCCGCTACTGACATCCGCAACATCGCCTCCATCAACGCCACCTACGAGTTTCCCTTCGGCAAGAATAAGGCCTTCTTCGGCAATGCCGGCAATGTGACAGACCGCTTTGTCTCCGGCTGGTCGGTTTCCTCCATCACAACGCTGCTTTCCGGCTTCCCGTTCAGCCCGCAGCTTGGCTACAACCCCACCGGCTCCGGCGATTCGCGCAATCCCGTCCGCCCCAACGTCACCCCCGGCTTCGCAGGTCCGCTGTACCCCGGCGGCCGCACCGCACAGCGGGTCAGCGAATACTTCAACCCCGCGGCGTTCTCCGCTCCGGCAGCCGGCTACGTCGGCAACGCCAGCCGCGACTCGCTCACCGGTCCCAACTACGCGGACTGGGACTTCTCGCTGCTGAAGTCCACCCACCTAGCCGAGCGAACCCGCCTCCAGTTCCGCGCTGAGTTCTTCAACATCCTCAACCACACCAACCTGCAGCTGCCCAACGAGGTCGTCTACTCGGCCGGCCCCACCCAAGGCACCACCGCCAACCAGACCACGGTGGCCACGCTGGGGTCGCCGGGAGTCATCTCCGCCACCGCCAATACCAGCCGCCAAATTCAACTCGGCCTGAAGCTTCTCTTCTAGGCCACTCGCTCCGCTCAGGATCAATCGCCTGGGCGGAGCGAGGACTTTCCTTCCAACTAGTTTTTCGCCGCGGCTGCCGCCATCATCGCTGCCCGTCGCGCTTCGTTCTCGCGGGTCAAGTGCGGTGTAATGCCGATCAGCCGCTCGATTAGCATCAACTGCGCCCGATGATGCATCTCGTGCTCCTTCACCGAGAGCAGCATGTCGAAGCGGGTGCGTGCCGGAAGGTTCGCGGCCGCAGGCAGAGCGACCGACGAACCGAGAAAATCATCGGACAGGGTCTTCACCCAGCTCTCGTACTCCTCGCCGCCCTCGGTCAGGCGCGCGATAATCTCCGCCTTGGTCATCGGCTGCTGCTCGCTGGCCGCGATGGGTGCGATGAACCCCATGAAGTCGAACCCCTCCATGGTCGTGCGCACTTCATCGCGATTCACTGCAAACGCGAACTTGGGAATGTTGGAGATGTGGATCAGCATCTGCGCGACCGTGCGCGTGCCTTCGGCCGGCCGGAAGCTGTATTTGTCTTCGGGAATCTCTTCGGCGATCTTAAGGGTGTTGTTGCGGACAGTGCGAAAACTGGCCGCGAGGTCGTTGGCTCCGTAGTAGGTCATGCCAGCGATTGTAGCCTGCCTTGGTTACGCCGCGGTGACACCCCCAAGCGCCGGCCAAGCGTACCTTGCTGGACCGGCCTGCCTCCGTTCGCCGCTTAAACGAAAAAGGGCCGCGCCTTCCGGCAACGGTCCTTATCCCGCAACAGCCCAAGCCTCTACTCGGGTGTCTCTACGGAAAGGAAGCAGGGGAACATCACAATCACCATGAACAGGATTGCCACCATCGCATCATGCATTGTCGTCGCCTCGACTCTCTTCCTGACCGGATTCACCTGCTCACCCAATATCTCGCCGCCCTCCCCCGCCGCCCATCCCCCGGAAGGGCTATCTCTCTCCCACCTTTGTGTTAGATCGGCGGCATTTCCCGGCGCAGACACCGGCCCTCCCGGTCTCCGGATGACCATGCGCCGGATACTGGACCTACGCGCTCTCCCCGCCGCCGCCAATGTGAAACGGGTTGAAGTCCTCGTTGCGGTCGAAGGCGTCCGCATGTTCGCTCCTCTTCAGCCATCCCACCACCGCATAAGTGATCGGCGTCGCAATCACCTCGTACCCCACCTTCAGCAGGTAGCCGGTTAGGATGATGTTGACCAGTGTGCGCACCGGGTATCTGCCCGCGAATGTCAACGTCACCACCAGCACCGTGTCCACCCCCTGGCCGACCACGGTCGATCCCACGGTGCGCGTCCACAGCATCCGGCCGCCGGTCAGCAACTTCATCCGGGCCATGGTATAGGAGTTGGCGAACTCCCCCGCCCAGAAGGCGATCAGCGAAGCCGCCAGGATGCGTGGAATGATGCCGAAGACCGCCTCGAATGCCTGCTGGTTCTTCCACTCCGGCGCACCCGGCAGCGCAATCACCACCGCCCCCATCAGGTACAGCAGCGCGGTCCCGAAGAACCCCAGCCAGATCGCACGGCGCGACGCGGAGAAGCCATAAACCTCCGTAAACACATCGCCAAAGATGTAAGTCACGGGGAACAATAGCACCGCTCCGCTGACCGCGAACGGACCGATCATGCAGATCTTCTGCGCCACCAGGTTCGACACCAGCAGGATGACCACAAACGCGGTTGTGAGTGCGTCGAGATACTTGTAGCGGCGTGGGCCTTGAGGCATCGGGGGAAGGCCTTCTTGGATTCAGTGGAGTTGCAGAGCTTCGTCTAGTATGCCGCCTGCGCTTGCTTCAGGGCGTTAGCTCCGCCGAAATGTCGGCTGTAACACATTTCTCGCAAAATCTATGTATGATGAACGACAAACTCCGGCGGGAATGCCCGCGCTCGCCGATCCATACACGACGCCCCATCTTCGCGTATGATCGCCAAGGCGTCCATGCTCTCTGAAGCCACCGTACTCGTATGAGGAAAGGTTGGATTCGATGAGCGTTCATCTGGTCAACCCCAGCGACAATTCGTTTGGTACTGCCGTCATCACTCCGCGATGGCTGTTTGTGCTCGCCGCCGCCACCCCACGCACCGCGGGCGATCCCATCCTGGTGGATGAGTCGCTGGAGCAGATCGTCCCCGAGAGCATCCACGCCGGCGACATCGTCGGCGTCAGCGTCCATACCGGCAATGCGCTGCGCGGATACGCCGTCGGCCGCATGGCGCGCGAACGCGGCGCCTGGGTAATCTACGGCGGCATCCACGCCACCCTCTTCCCGGAGGAAGTCTTCGAGCAGGGTCAGGCCCACGCCGTGGTCACCGGCGATGGCGACGTCGCCTGGGGCAAATGCGTCAACGACTTTCTCACCGGCCAGCCCAAGCGCATCTACGAGGGTGGACGCATCGAAGGCAGCGAGTTCCTGGCCGCGCGCTGGGACCTGATGCCGCCGGACAAGTACATGTGGGCCTCGGTGCAGACCATCCGCGGATGTCCCAAGCACTGCTCGTTCTGCAGCGTCTGGCGCACCGATGGGCAGAAGCCACGCCAGCGCCGGTTCCAGAGCGTGATCGACGAGATCGTCAACCTCCGCCGCATCGGCTTCCGCTACATCGCGCTCGCCGACGACAACTTCTACCCTGTCACCCTGACCGACCTGCGCCTGGCCCGCGAGCAGAACAACCTGGCCAAGCTGGAAGAGCTAACCGCGATCCGTACCGAGCGCTACCAACTGATGGAAGAGTTGGCCAAGCTGCCCAGGGACATGGTCTTCTTCACCCAGATCACCATGGAGGCAGGCGAAGACGGCGACTACCTGGACGCCATGCGCAGAGCCAATATCAAGGGCGCCCTGGTCGGCGTCGAAGCAGTGACCCCGGAGGGTCTAAAGGCCGTCTTCAAAGACTGGAACTACTCCGGCGAAGCGCTGGCCAAGCAGTTGCAGACGTTCAAGCAACACGGCGTCCACGTACTTGGCTCCTTCATCTTCGGTCTGCCCACGGACAAGCCCGCCACCTTCGACGCCACCGTCGAGATGGCGCTGAAGGCGGGCGTCACCTTCGCCCAGTTCGTCATGATGACTCCCTTCCCCGGCACCGTGGACTTCACCCGCTGGGAGAAGGAGCAGTCCGTCTCGCCCACCCTGGTCGGCGATGTGCCTATCACCCGCTACTGGCTCATCCCCACCGAAGTCCGCCCCAAGATGTTCACGCCGCACCCGACCATGAGCTCCGACGAGATCCGCCAGCGCACTCAGAGGGTCTGGGACCGTTTTTACAACTGGAGCGCAATCTGGCAGCGCTCGGCCTGCACCCCCAACTTGCGCTCGCGCATCGCCTTCATGTTCCTCTCCAAACTTTACCGCCAGATGTACGCGGGCACAGGCATCTCCACCGACAGCGCGCGGCGCAAGAAGTCCAAACGCGGAGCTCGCTGGACCGCCGCACAATGCCGCAAGCTCTTCCAGGCCTCGCCCATGCCAGAGCTTCAATCGCCAACCTGGGACCTTGCGTTCCGGCCCGCCGGACTGCGCACGCCGGCATTCCTGAAGCATGCGCAGACGGATCCTTCAAGTCCCTTCGTCATCGTGCCCGAGCCGGAATAACCGCCAAACGCCCGGGTGCCGTCCATCGCTGAACGCTCGGGTGCCCCGTCCATCGAGCTGTAGTTTTTTTGCGATGGGGGACGTAAGACGCCCATCCCGCATTCTTCACTTCTTCTTCGGCGCCTTCAGCCCCAGCTCCGCCATTACCATCTGCAGGTCCTTCCACGCCTCTGCCTTCTGACGCGGATCGCGCAGCAGAAACGCCGGGTGATACGTGACCGCCAGCTTCGCTCCCCTGCACTTGTGCCAGCGCCCGCGCAGCGAGCTCAGCGACTGCCTCACCCCCAGCAGATACATCGCCGCCGTCGATCCCAGCGCCACGATCACCTCCGGCTGCACCACGTCGATCTGGCGCAGCAGGAACTGTGAGCAGGCGTTCGCCTCCACCGGTTCCGGCACACGATTGCCGGGCGGCCGGCACTTCACGATGTTGGCGATGTAGACCTCGGCGCGCGCCAGCCCCATCGCGGCAATCATGTTGTTGAGCAACTGCCCGGCCTTGCCCACGAAGGGCAGCCCCTGTGCATCCTCGTCCGCGCCCGGCCCTTCACCGACGAACATCAGTCGGGCCGTCGGCGAGCCATCGCCAAAGACGATCTTGTGCCGCCCCGCGTACGCCAGCGGACAGCGCGTGCAGTCGCCAATTTCATCCTGAATCGCCCGCAGCGCATCAGCACGCTCCGCAGCCGGAACCGCCGCCGCCGGCAAAGGCGCCAGCTTGTTGAAAGAGACCAGGGTCATGGGGGGTGGCGCGGTAAGAACTGCAACGACCGGCTGCGGATCTTCTACGGCCGTGTGAACAGACGCAGGCTCGGCGGCCGCGACCGCCTTCGCCAACTCCACGGTGACGCGTTCCGCAGGCTCACCACGGCGATAGAAGTCGTGGACGCCTAGGTCGCGGTAGTAGTCGACCCACGCGCGCAGCGGCGCTCCAGCCCCGTCCTGCATCGTGTGCTAGACGTCCTGCTCGAGCGGCGAAAGGTCCTTCGGCTCGGTATGCGTCACCACAAAGGTCACCCGGCCCTGGCTGATCTCGTCCTGCGCCACGCGGCAGGCCTTCATGCTTTTGGTTGGCATCAGCGGCAGTGCACCCGACTGCAGCTGGCGGGCCCTGCGCGCTGCGCCCTTCACAAGGCTGTACTTGTTGTGGAGAGGATTCTCGGTCGACATCGTTAGCACCTCGGGATGCTTTCAATCTACCCCAACTGCGCCGTTTTGTCCTGCCAAGGTCTCCGCGCGGATACCTCCCGCAATCCAAAGGCTCCCTGAATTGTCAAGCGATGTGGAAGCTCTTCAGCGCCGCATTCAGCCGCGGCGAACGCGCATCCGTCCGGCAGCTCTCCGCCACCGCCGTCACCCCGTCGCGCAGCCCGCGTTCATACAGCACCACAGCCCGCATCTCCGCCGTGGCTTGGTCCAGCACGTCGTTCACCAGCGCGTACTTGTAGTCCCACACCTGCTCAACTTCGGTGCGCGCCTGCTGCAGCCGCCGCTCAATCACCTCTTCATTGTTCATGTGCTCAGCCTCGCTGCGGTTACGCAGCCGCCGTGCTAGCACCTCGGGATTAGGCGGCAGAATAAAGATCGACACCGCCTGCGCCAGCTTCTGCATCACCTGCTTCGCGCCCTGCACATCGATGTCCAGCAGCAGGTCCTTGCCCTCGGCCTTCGCGTGGTCGAGCGCCGTTCTCGCCGTCCCGTAATAGTTGCCGAAGACCTCCGCCCACTCCAGGAACTCGCCCGCCGCAATCATCCGCTCAAACGTTGCGCGGTCCGTGAAGTGGTACTCCCGGCCATCCGTCTCCGAGCCGCGCGGTGCCCGCGTGGTGTACGAGACGGAAAACTCCAGCCCCTCCACCAACGAACGCACCTGCGCCACCAGCGTCGACTTGCCCGACCCCGACGGCGCCGAAATGATAAACAATATCCCCGCCATGCGTTTCAAGCAGTGTAACTGCTGCGCCGAGGCGGTATAACATACGTACCGAAGCTGCGAAGCAAGTTAGGCAATGCCACCATGCGTCGCGGTTAGCCGTTGCGTTAACCCGAACATCTTTGATGGATCGCCATGAGAACTTCCCGACGCATACTGCTCTCGTTCGCCTGCGTAGTATTCGCGATCGCCCTTCTCTTTCTCTGGTGGAGTCTGGTCGGCTTGCTCTACTCACGATCCTTGCGGCTCGGGCAGTTACACGATCTTGCTCAAATGCTTCTCGTCTACTTCCTCTTCGCACTTCCCGGCTGGTTGATTGCTCTGCCGTTCGTAGTCCTGCTGAAAGATGCGCAGGGATGGCGCGGCTGGTTCACCTTGATCGTCGGCACCTGCATCGGCCCGGGATTCCTCTTGATTTGGAGCTTGATCGCATCCCCAGGCCAATTCAGCTGGCGAGCGCTACCCCCTGGCCTGGGATTCCCACTCATAATTTCCTTACCGACAACCGTCAGCTACGTGTTAGCGCTGAAATTTGCCCACCGGCGCAGTATGGCCCCAGAACCGTAGACCCACCGACGGCGTGCCAACAATGGACATCTTTCAGTCATCCCAAAATAATCCCGAGCGATTTTCATCTGTGAACGTCTTACAGATAAGCCTGTCAAAGGCCTACCGTCGAAGAGGAATCTGTTCGTGCCCCGCCCTCTCAATCCCCGCCCCTGCCCCCTCCTCGCCTTCGCATTACTAGCTCTCGCCGCCGCCCCCGTCGCACTTGCCCAGGACATTGCCGGCACTTGGCAGGGCACGCTCCAAGTTGGCGAAGACTCCCATCGAATTGTCCTTAAGATCTCGAAGTCCGACACTGGTGCGCTGAACGCGGACGAGTACGACATTGATACCGGAGGGCTGAGAATCCCCGTCAACGACGTCACCTTTGACGGGTCAACCCTCAAATTTCCGATGACGGGACACGGCGGCAATTACGTCGGAAAGATAAGCGCGGACGGCAATACCATCGTGGGAGGCTGGAAAGACGACAACCAATCCCAGCCGATAACCTTCACCCGCGCCACTCCGCGGACGGCGTGGGCCATGCCGGGGCCCGCTGCATCGACAGCTATGCCTGCGGATGCACACCCGTCGTTTGAGGTCGCCACCATCAAGCCCAGCGCCCCCGGCGAGGACCTTAATGGTCGTGCTCCCTTCCTTGAGCAGGGACGCCATTACACCGCAAAGACCGTTACTCTCATTAGGCTCCTCAGGGTGGCCTATGGGATTCAGCCGCAACAGATTCTGAACGCGCCGGCCTGGGCAGAGACAGACAAATTCGACATCGAGGCAGAACCCGACACGCTCGGCAAACCGAGCGACGAACAGTATCACGAGATGTATCGAAAGCTGCTGGAAGATCGCTTCAAGCTATCGATCCGCCGCGAGAAAAGGCAATTTCCGGTCTACGCCCTTAGACCGGACAAGGATGGGCCGAAGATCGCAAAGAGCAGTGCTGGCCCTAAAGATCGTTCGTATATCTTAGCGAATCCAGGACCGCACGGAGGAGGAACCCTTACTTGCGTAAACGTGACGATGGACTACTTCGTCTCCACCTTGATGATCACCTTCAAGGATCGGCAGATTGTGGATCAGACGGGACTGACCGGCAGGTACGATTTCTCCCTGACCTTCGCTCCCGATCCCCTCGCGCCCGAAGCAGGTACCGCTCCGGACCTCTTCCACGCCGTTCAGGAGCAACTCGGCCTCAAGCTGGAATCGACCAACGCCCCGGTCGACGTTATCGTCATCGACCACGTCGAACCACCCACGGCGAATTAGCCCTTACTCCAGATTCTGCACCTGCTCGCGCGCGCGTTCCATCTCCGTCTTCATCTCCAGGCCCAGCGTCGTGAGCCTTAGCCCAATACCCGGATCGCCGCCCGTGGTCTTTGAGAGCATCGTATTCGCTTCGCGGTTCAACTCCTGCAGCAGAAAGTCCAGCCGCTTGCCCAGCTCCCCGCCCGCGTCCAGCATCTCCAGGAAGCTCTCGATGTGTGCGCGCAGCCGCACCAGCTCCTCCTCGATGTCCGACCGCTCCACCAGCAGCGCCGCCTCGGCCAGCAGCCGGTAGTCCAACGCCGGGCCAGCAGCATTCGCGTCTCCGCGCCCCGCATCCTCCTTCAGCAGTTCGCCAATCCGCGTACGCAGCCGCTCATAATGGGCCTCGCGCGCGCCCACACGCAGCGCCGCACACTGCTCCGCCAGCGCGCGCAGACGCAGCATCGACGACCACAGCTCCGAGGCCAGCGCCCCGCCTTCCACGCCCCGTACCTGGTTCAACTGGTCCAGCAGCGTTGGCGCCAGCGCCATTACCGCAGTCTCCAGCGAGGTCGTGCGCGCCGGGTCGGGCGCCGCGGCAGCCGCCTCCGTCGACAACACGCCCGGCATGCGCAGCAACTCGTTCAGGTCCGGCTCCACGTTGAAGTGGTGCAGCTTGGCCGCCTCGTGGAACACGCGCAGATGCGCAGCCAGCAGCTCGCGGTTCAGTTGGATGGTCGGCCCCTGCTCGCGCACGCGGCGGTCGACGTGCAGCGTCACATCCACGTGGCCGCGCCGGACCCGCTCCTTGATCACCCGGCGCAGCGCAACCTCCAGCGCGTCGCAGTCGGAGGGTAAACGCAGGTTCAGGTCGAGGAAGCGATGGTTCACGCTCTTCAGCGTCAGCGTAAATGCGACCCCATCCTCGGTCGCCGACTGCGCGGTCGCGTAGCCGGTCATGGAATAGATGGGCTGAGAGTCAACAGACTGGGAAGCATCGATGCGGGATTCGGTGCGGCTTGGCGTGTCGGACTTAATTTGCAGCTTTCTCACGGTGTTCCTTCCAAAACTTCTGCTTCGGCAGACTCAGTTTCAGCTCGGCGCTCGAACCGGTCGGCATCGAATTGCAGATCGTAGAGCCGCCGATAGGTGCCCGACTGTTGCATTAGATATTCGTGGCTGCCGGACTCGGTGATGCGCCCGTCCTCCAGCACTACAATGCGGTCGGCGCGGCGCACCGTCGACATCCGATGCGCAATCACAAAGACAGTCCTGCCCTGCATCAGGTTGGCCAGCGCGGCCTGCACAAAGGCCTCACTCTCGCTGTCCAGCGCCGACGTAGCCTCATCCAGAATCAGGATCGGCGCGTTCTTCAGGATCGCCCGCGCAATCGCCAGCCGCTGCCGCTCGCCACCCGACAGGCGCACCCCCTTCTCGCCGATCATGGTGTCGTAACCCTCCGGCATGCGCAGGATAAAGTCATGCGCCAGCGCCATGCGCGCCGCCTCCTCCACCCGGCCCAGCGGCACATCGGGCTGGCCATAAGCGATGTTGTTACGCACCGTGTCGTTGAAGAGAATAGTCTCCTGGGTAACCTTGCCGATCTGCTTGCGCAGCGACGCGATGCTGACCTCGCGCAGGTCGCGCCCATCGATCAGGATGCGGCCGCTGGTCGCGTCGAAGAAGCGCGGAATCAGGTTCACCAGCGACGACTTTCCCGCCCCGCTCGGCCCCACAATCGCCAACACCTCGCCGCGCTTCACCTCCAGGTCGATGTCGCGCAGCACCGGCTTCATCTCGCCATCGCTCTCGTAGGCAAACCCGACCTGTTCAAAGCGGATCGAGTCCTTAAAGCCTCGCACCACCAGCGCGCGCTTCTTCTCGACCACATCGTCCTCGGCATCCATAAAGCGGAAAATGTACTCGCTGGCGCCCGCCGCCTGCTGAATATTGTTGTAGTAGCCCGGCATTCTACGCACCGGGTCGTAGAGCAGAATCACCGACCCAAGGAACGCGATAAACGTGCCCTCAGAGACTCCGTGCAGGATAAAGAAGTTGCGGCCATACCACAGCAGCAGCGCCAGCAGGATCGCCCCCAGAGCGTCCATCAACGGAGAAGAAATCGCCTGCACCGCAACCGAGCGCATGTTCGCGCTAAGCAGGCGGTCGGACGCGCGCCGGAAGCGGTTGATCTCCCAGCCCTCCATGCCAAAGGCCTTCACGATGCCGTTGCCGGTAATCGTCTCTTGCACAATGTTCTGGATCTCCGCCAGCTTGTCCTGTCCGCGGCGAATGGTTGTGCGCACGCTGCGGCCCACCCGGCGCGACGAGTAGAGAATGACCGGGACAAACAGCAGCAGCACCAGCGCCATGGTTCCACCCGTGACGACCACCACTCCGATCATCACGATCAACGTGAAGAACTGCTGCAGAAAATCGCTTAGGATCGTGGCCATGGCGGTCTGCACCCGCTCCACGTCGTTGATCAGTGTCGAGATCAGCGTGCCCGAGGTATGGCGCTGAAAGAAAGCCGTCGAGCGGCGCATCATCGAGTCGTAAAAGTCGTTGCGCAGGTCCGTGATCATGCCGAACCCAGCCTGGTTCGCCAGCAGCGTACCCAGGTAGTCGCAGATCGACCGGATGATCGCCGAGCCCACCAGCGCCACTGCAACCACCGTCCACGCATTGTGAAAATGGTGAGGGATAATGAACTGTAGATCGATCACGTGGTGGGTGCGAGGAATGGTGTACACCAGCACCTGATCGGGCGACGCCTTCGCGCTCAGCACATTGTCGATGATTGGCTTGATCAGCATCGCGCGCAGCCCGGTCATCGCCGCGAAGACCGCAGTCGTCACCAGCGACGCCAGCACATACAGTGCATACGGGCGAGCATACTTCAGCAGACGCCAGGTATGCTTCATCGCTCCCATCCCCGGATCGCGCCCGCAGCCGCCGTGCCCGTCTGGCTCTCGCTCACCTGGCTCTTGATCATCACAGCAATTCTATTGGTTTTTCTGCCGACGAGGTGACATACCACCATCACCGGGCGCAACGAGAGATAGCGCTCCCCACCCCGACTCGCACTTTTCAACTGACAACTGAGAACTCACAACTCGCAACTTGCTTTAGCGCGGCATGTCCCGGTGCGCCGTCTTTACCCGGTGGCCGTCGGCCTCCAGCCGCTTCTTCATCTCTTCCGCGATAAACACCGACCGGTGCTGCCCGCCGGTGCATCCGAAGGCCACGGTCAGGTAGCTCTTGCCCTCCTCCACATAATGCGGCAGCAGGAACTTCAGCATATCCGTCACCTTGTCCAGGAACTCCTGGGTCTGGGGAAACTGCCGGATGTACTTGGCCACCTTGGGATGGCGTCCGGTGAGCTTACGGAACTCGGGCACAAAGTGCGGGTTGGGCAAAAAGCGCACGTCGAAGACCAGATCGGCCTCCGCGGGCACGCCGTTCTTGAAGCCGAAGCTGGTGGACGAGATGGTGAGGTTGCGGTCGCTGGCATTGCGCTCGAACTGCGCATTGATGTGCGCGCGCAGCTCATGCACGTTGAACTTGGTGGTGTCCAGCACAATGTCGGCGACGTTGCGGATGGGGTCCAGCCGCTTGCTCTCCGCCCGAATGCCCTCGACCACCGTCTGGGTGCGGCCCATGGGATGGGGCCGGCGCGTCTCAGAAAAACGCCGCACCAGCGCGTCTTCGCTCGCCTCCAGAAACACCACTCGCGTGGGCAGCACCTTGCGCACCTTCTTCAGAATGGCCGGGAAGCGGTCCAGCCGCATGCCTTCCCGCACGTCTACCACCAGCGCCGCGCGCTCAATCTCCGCCGACTGGCGCACCAGATCGGCGAAGCGCGGAATCAGCTCCAGCGGCAGGTTGTCGACCGAGTAGTAGCCCAGGTCCTCAAACGCCTTCAGCGCGGACAGCTTGCCCGAGCCGGACATGCCGGTCAGGATCACCAGCTCACGGTCTTCGTTGGGTACGATCGAGCTGGGGACGATCGGTTCCGGAGCAGGGTTCGCCGTCTTCGCGGTGCGCTTCCGTGGCATGGTGGAATCCTGGAGCATCTTCCCGGTCGCTGGAAGCGGCACCGCTATGCGCCGGCCGGGGTCGCCAGCGGTGCATCGACGCCAACCAGCTTCTCCGCCCTGGCAGGACGGCGCATCGTCGCGGTCGTCTTCTGCTTCTGGCGAATTGCCTGCTGCTCAATCTTGGCCAGCGCATCGCGCAGCGCGGCCATCATCTCGGCCGACTCGCACGCGGCAACCATGTTCTGATTTCCCTGCTTCACCGTGACCTCGGCGATCTTGCGGTACTTGTCCACGGTCAGCACAACATGCGCGCTGGCAGAGCCGCCAACGATCTTTTCAATGCGCTTCAGGCCGTTCTTGGCCTGGTCCTTGTACTTCTGCGTGACGGCTGTCTGTCTTCCGGTGTACTTGTAATCGAGAATCATCGCTCACCTCATCCAGTCAATGCGTCCTACCCGGTCCAGCGCGCCCCCGGGTGGGTATTAGCGTACACGACGCTGGTGGGTGCTGGGAATCTGCATATCTTCGCGGTACTTCGCCACCGTCCGGCGGGTCACCCGGATGCCCTGGCGCTGCAGCTCCGCGGCCAGCTGGTCATCGGTCAACGGTTTCCTAGGGTCTTCGTCTTCGATCAGCTTCTTTACCTTGCGCTTCAGCAGCACCAGCGGCAGGTCCGCGCCCTCCGGCCCGTTCACCCCCTCGGTGAAGAAATAGCGCAGCTCGTAGACGCCCTGCGACGTGTGCACATACTTGTTGGCCACCGCGCGGCTGACGGTCGAGGGATGGACGCCAATCTCCTCGGCGACCTCCTTGATCATCATCGGCTTCAGGCCCTGCTCGCCGCGCTCCAGGAAGTCCTGTTGACGACGCACAATTACCTCGCAGGTGCGCACAATAGTGTTCTTCCTCTGCTCGATGTTGCGCAGCAGTTGGATCGCGGATTTGTAACGCTCCTTGACGTACTCCTTCACGTCTTTCTCGGTCGCCTTCTCGCGCAGCATCTTGCGGTACGCGTGGCTCAGGCGCAGCGTGGGCATGTCTTCCTCATTCACCAGGACCACGTACTCGCCGTCGCGCTTCACAAACGCAACGTCCGGCTCGATCAGCCGCGTCTCGCTCTGGTTGTAGCGCTGCCCGGGGCGTGGATCGAGGGTGCGGATCAGGTCCACCGCGGCCTGCACCTCCTCGACACTGCGACCGCAGCCGCGGGTCAGCTCGCGCATGTCCTTCTTCTGCAGCAGTGCCAGGTGGTTGGCGATGATGTGCGCCGCAATCTCGAACACATCGCCGCCAATGCTGCCATTGCGCGACGTCCCATTGACCGCATGGCCGTTGCTTGCCGAAATATTGCCGGTCGAAGTATCGCCGGTCAAGGCGTTGGCCGGCGAACCATTGGCCTGCGCAACCTTGTCCGCGTGTCCATTGCGCGACACCGCGCCAAACAGGGTCGCATGGTGCAGCGGATGGATGCCCGCAGCCGGTTCGCGGTCTGCCTCGGCATCCGTGAGATCGTCCTGCGCATAGGCGAAGTGGCCGCGCTTCAGCGCCATCTCGGCCTCGCGGCGTTGGGCGGTAACCTGGATCAGCAGGCACTCGCGCAGGTCGCGCGCGCCCACCCCCACCGGATCGAGGTGGTTGACAATCTCGCGCGCCTCATGCACCGTCGCCATCGCCTGGACGCGCTCATCGGACTGGCCTTCCGTCGCCGAAGCAGCCGCCGATCCACTGGCCGCGAGGTCCAGCCCGGACTCCATCCCGCGGTGCGCCTCCCATGCGGATCTCTTGATGCCACGCTCGAACGGGATGGGTTGCGCGCGTACCGGGCCGCGGGCCTGCAGCAGAGCGTCGGTCAGCTCCTCGTCGGTCGCCGTCAGATACCCATCCTCATTCAGATTGCCCACCACCAGGTCCGTCGCCAGGCGCACCTGATCGGCAATGTTCATCGAACCCAGCTGCCACTCCAGATGGTCGGTCAGGGTGCTGGGTTGGGAGAGGAAATTCTCGAAGGAGGGCTTCTCGATGTCCTCATAGTTCGACGCGGTGCGGAAACCGGGATCGAGATAATCCTGAAAGTAGCTGCCGAAGTCGATCTCTTCGAACGGGTCCTTCTCGGTGCGTTCGTGTTCGGCGGCAATCTCCTCGGCGGAGCGTTCCCGCTCGGCCTCGCGTCCCGCCATCTCCTCGATCGTGACCGAAGACTCCTCGATCTCCTCCAACACCGGGTTCTCCACCATCTCGGTATTGATCATCTCTTTCAGCTCGAGCTTGTTCAGCGCCAGCACGCTGACCATCTGCACCAGTCCAGGCGTCAACACCTGGCGCTGCGAGACTCGGAGATTTAGCTTCGGTTGCAGCAATCGTTCGACCTCATCTTCATCGTGCCTTGTCGCTCCGCGGTGCGCGCAGGAAGAGAGTCGTTTGGTCGGGCAGACCCTCTGCCTTCGCTGTTGCCGGGCAACTTGGCCACAGTCTACACGCCATGCGACCCTTCGTGCAGCGTGTATTTTTTCGGCCCGCCGGGAAACAGGAACACCTTTGTCCCTGTTTATACGCGAGCCGTAAATATAAGCAATAACACCTTTGAAGCAAATGATCTGTGCGCTGGCGTACGGCTCTGGGACAACCGCCCCCAACGCGGACCGCAGGCAGACACCCACATCCGGGAGGTCTAATCCATGGAGAACTTTTCGCCCAGGTAGATGCGTCTCACCTCGGGGTTCCGGCCCAGCTCTCCCGGAGTTCCGGCAAACAAAATCTTGCCGTCGCTGATAATGTACGCCCGGTCGGTGACGGAGAGCGTCTCGCGCACATTGTGGTCCGTGATCAGCACCCCGATGCCGTTCATCTTCAGGTCGAAGATGATCTCCTGCAGCTCCAGCACCGCAATCGGGTCGATGCCGGAGAACGGCTCGTCGAGCAGGATAAATGCCGGCTCGATGGCCAGGCAGCGCGCAATCTCCACCCTGCGCCGTTCGCCTCCGCTCAGCGCATAGCCCATGGTCTTGCGCACGTGGCCCAGGTTCAACTGCTCAATCAGCCTCTCGGTGCGGGTGCGCCGGCTCTGCCAACTCAACTGCTGCGCCTCCAGCACCGCCATAATGTTCTCTTCCACCGTCAGCTTGCGGAAGATCGAAGGCTCCTGGGGCAGGTAGCTGATGCCGTACTGCCGCGCGCGCAGATACATCGGCAGCCGCGTGATGTCGTCGCCGTCCGCCACCACGCGTCCCGCGTCCGGCCGCAGCAGCCCGACGATGATGTAGAAGCAGGTCGTCTTGCCCGCGCCATTCGGCCCCAGCAGGCCGACCACCTCGCCCTGCGTAATCTCCATGCTCACGCCACGCACCACCGGGCGACCCGCGTAGGCCTTGCCGATCTCTTCCGTCTCCAGCGTCCGCATCGTCGGTGTCACATTCGCCTCGGCTCTCTCTTCCCCGGCCCGGCTCGTCTCATTCCTCAAATCATTAACTCCCGTTTTGGAACTTTGTCTTGAAACATTGGATTCAATGCCTCTCCTGGCGGTTCTTTCCCTCGCTGCTCACCTGGGCATCGGTGCGCACCTGTTGCCCGGGCGCGCCCAACGCCTCAACCCTACCACCGCCATCGCAGGAACTTAACCGCAACTCGGCCGCCATGGTCGCGTTGCCCTGCGCGTCCACCGCCTTCGCCGGGATTTTACCCTCCCCGGTCAATACGGCAAGTTCATCGGCCTCGGTATATACCAGATGCTCGCCGGAGGCGTGCAGGCCCGGCTGCCGTACCTCCACATGCCCAGACGCAACCACGCGCTGCAAAGTTCCACCCAGCGATGGGACAGCCCCCGTCTGGCCCCCTCCTGCCTGGCCGCCTGCCGTCCCGCCGCCCGTCGCGCCCTCGCTTGACGGTTTTTTCTCCAGATAAGCCGTCGCCTGGCTGGCCTGAATGGTCGCATCCACCGTGTCCGCGCGGAAGCCACCGGTAAAGTCCGCCTGCTCCAATATCCCCGAGTAGGCCAGCCCGCCGCTTGCAATGCGGACCACGTCCGCCGCCGATAGACCAGATCCCGCCTTCGCCTTCGCCGAACCCGCTCCCGACGCCGGCGTAACTGCACAAGCGCCGGACTTCCCTGCGCCCACACCGGCTGTACTTTGATCGCTCGCCGCCCGCACCAGCACCGTATGCACTAGAGCTGCCTGCGTCCCGCTCGACCATCCCGTCGATGCCTCCGACCGCGCAATCAGCCGCCTCTGCACCTGGTCCAGTTCAATCACCGGGGCCTGCACCTGCGAAGCCCCTTGCCACAGCCGCGCCGGCTTGCCGTAAAACGTGGCGACTCCGCTCGCATGATCCATATCGGCCCGATCTGCCAGAATGTGGGTCGGCTCCGCAGGCGAAGCCTGCTGCGTGGAACCCTGCTGCGCCGATGGCGGCTGCACATAGTCCACCTTCACACGGCCCTCCGCCTGCGTATCGCCGGTCGCGCGATCCAGCGCTACCTGGTTCGCCCACAGCGTGCAGCCCGCGTCCGTGACCCGCGCGCTACCGGTCAGGGTTAACCGTTGCAGATCGCCGTCATAGGTTGCCCGCTCCGCACTCCCGTGCTCGACGTCGTCTTGTGCATCCGCCGTCGCACCCGCCTCCCGGCAGGGACTGCTTCCTTGCCGGGCGACCCCGCTCTTCGCCGGCGTGCGTCGCGTCATCTCGACATGCCCCTGCTGCAAGGCACTCAACAGCGTGTCCTCCATCCGCGGCCCCGCCTGAATTCCATTGCGGTTCGCGCCAGCGCCCTTCAAGCCAGCCCCCGCGCGTGTCGTCGCGGCGCCCGGCCCATTCGCCGGCCGGAACTTCGCGTCCAGCGAGTCCCCGCTGCTGGTCTGCTCCACCCCGTCCGCCGCCGCCTGCCGCAGCACCGTATGCCCGCGGCCCGACAGCGTCTCCAACTGCGGCTGCTTCGCGTCGGTCGCCGCAAACAAGTGCGCCTTCAAATCGTCTGCGCTCAGCTCGGTCGTACCCTTACCCGCCGCGCTTGCCAGACTCCCGAAGTTGACCTCGGTCAGGTGTGCATTGCCGGTCGCCTCCGCATCGCGCAGCTCTGACCTGCCCTCACCAGACGGCGCCAGATCGGCCTCGAACTTCGCCGAGGTCAGGTCGCGCGTCGTCCACGGCTCCTTCGCTGCCGCGGTCGCGCGGGTCCGCTCCGTCATATGCACCGAGCCGTCAAACACCGCGTGCTGCGGTTGTGGCTTGGCCTGCGAGTCGAATGCAATCGTCCCCCGGTCCGCCTGTCCCCTCACCTGCCGCAACGGAGTATCGGACGCGTAGCGGACCCCTCCCTGCAGCAGCACGGTCTTCGGCTGGCTCTGCGCATTCAGCGCAACCTCGGCCTGCTGCGAGTTCATGGTCGCGCCGTTCGCATAAACAGTCACATCCCCCTGCGCATCCACCCGCTCCAGGCTGCCGTCGGGCCGGGTGTAAAGCGTGGCCTGCTGCGCCTCAGCCGTGCGGCCCAACGAGTCGTACTTCGCCTGGGTGAGATGGGCCTGCTGACTACGGTTGTCGAACTCGGCCGACGTCGCGGTCAGCAGCACCGGCCGCCCGCCTGCTGGCCCGCTCATGCTCACCGCCGAGTGCAGCAGCAACAAGCCCGTATCGCTGTTGTAGTCGGCGCCGGTCGCATGCCCCGAGATCGCATCGATCCTGAACTCGATCGGCGCTCCGGTGGCCGCCACGCCCAGCTTTTCCATATACACCAGTCCGCTGGTGGTGACATGGAGTACCTTCGAACCGGGAACCTGGGAGGCCTGCGTCCCGGCTTTGAACTCCGCGCAGGCCGTACCCGCTGGCCTTGTCGCAACCTTGCCGCCGGCCGTCTGGGCCGCTCTCAGGTCGATGTGGACCAACCCCAGAGCACGCACCAGGCCGGCATTCTGGTCATACTCGAAGTCGTCGCCGGAGATCAGGTCCTCCCGGTCACCCTTGGTTCCGTACAACTCCATGCACACGTCGTGCAGCGCCATCTTGCCGTTCTTATACTGGATCTGCTTCGCCGCCTGGATAAAGAACAGTGCGCGGTCCCCAACCCTCCGGGTCGCTGTCCACTGGTCCGCGCCCGCCGTCACATCGATCCCCAGCTTGGCCGGCAGCTTCAGGTGGAGATGCCTCAGGTAGCGCGCCGATCCCACAAACGCAGCAATCACCAGCATCAGCAAGACCGCGCTCACCAGCAACCAAACCCTCAGCCGTTGAATCCGATCGCTCATCCGCTCGCCATCTCTATCTTCTCACCCACCCCCGCGATCCGGGCCCCCTTTCGCACCCGGGGATCATCCATCGTACGGCCACGGCCAGCGTTGCGACCCACCTCTGACCACTCGCTTACCGCGGATCACTTACCACTCGCGAAGCGCTAGAATGATTCGCAATGGCCGACCGCCTCTATCTCAGCCTGTGGTATCCCAACTTCCGCCTGCAGGCGCTACCCGCCGCGCTCGCCGGAGTGATGCGCCAGTTCGCGGTCGTAGGTGGGAAGAAGGTCGCCGCGGCCTCCGCCTATCCCATCAACTTCACGGAGGCGCCCACCTACCAGCGCATCTATGTCGACACCGGCAGCGAACCCTTCGATCCCAGCGCCCCCGTCGATCCCTCCGCCTCAGAGACGGCCATCGAAGCCGCCGTCGCCGAGGCTACCGAGCAACTCCACGACGACATGGCCTACGAGCTCGAGATGCGCTGGCAGTTGTGGGCCCTCGAGGAACCCGACCCCAGCTACAGCCGCTTGGACACCGCCTCCGCCATCGACGACGAGCAGGAGCCCGACCCCGACCCGACCCCGCTTGAAGACCCCAACACGCCCTGGAAGCTGCGCACCCACACCGTCCGCATCCTCGGCTTCGGCCCCCACTTCGACGTCGCCGGATACGAACAGAACGGCCACATCCTGGTCGACTTCGGCCTCGACACCCCCTGGGTCCTGGAGACGCTGGAAGACGAAGAACTCGACGAGGAAGCCCAGCTCCATATCCAGCAGAACGTCGAAAAACTGCTCGCCTTCACTCTGCTGGTCGAGAAGAACTGCGGCATCTCCAGCCGCCTGCTCTGGACCGAGTCCGGCGAACCCCTCGCCGAAAAACTCATCGCCCGCCTCCAGCGCGTCAACTGACAAGTCACGCCACATCGGTAACCGCTGAAGGTACGCCACATCAGCCCCTATAGCACGACGGCAAGCGCTCAAGGCGCGACATATACCAGCCTGGGTCGGAATCGACACTGACGAGCTTGCTCGGCAGGGACGATGGAGGCCCAGGTTCACAGCCCTTAGCGATCCGAGGGCTGAAGGCCCGACATAGGATGCGGCCACAATCGTCAGAGGGCACAGCCATCTCTCCGCACTTGTTTTTAGCCAGACAATCCGCCCCCGGTGGTAAAGTTCCAAGCATGAGCTTTGCCCATCCTTTTTCGTGGCCGGATCTGCTGCGCTTCTCCCACGGCTGGATCTATCTGCTCAAATGGCCACTGGCCTTCGTGGCCGGCTGGGCCGCGATCCTCTACCGCCGCTGGCGCAGGAGTTTCGACGAAAACGCCGCGCAGGGTTGGCCCTCGGTCGAGGGCCTCATCGTCAGCGGCGAGGTCAAGCCCATCCCCAAGACCTCGCGGTTCCACGCCTCGCTGACCTACACCTACTTCGTAGAGGAGTACCGCACCGGCAGGTATGACCACGACTTCCAAAGCGAAGCCGACGCCGACGACTTCGTCCGCCAGCTAAAAGACAAGCGCGTCCAGATCCGCTACAAACAATCCAACCCAAACAAGTCCGTGCTGGAGCAGAGCGTCATCGAGCAGCACGTCATGCTCACGCCCCGCTTCGGCTGATGTGCTAGACCACCCCTCTTGCTTGTCATTCTGACCCTGAGCTTGTCGAAGGGGAAGAATCCCCGCATTGGTCAGTCTTGAAGGGGCGGGGCTTCAGTCCCGCCATGAAAACTGCATTGTCACCGCGGCTTTAGCCGCCGAGGGAGTTTCAGCGGTGCGTTCCCAGGTTCCCTACCCCTGCGTCACGATCTCCGATAGATCGGCGATTCGCTGAATGTCATCCACTATCGCAAGGAGAAGGACAAGGTTCCCCCGGCGAACGGCTGGATTGGGATCCATCACCATCACTTCATCGAAGAATCGGTCCACAAGCGGCCGCAACCTCGCGATCGTTTCCAGTGAAGCAATATAGTTGCCCGCGCCAATTAGCTCGGTTACGCGTGCGCGAGCAGCTTCCGACGCCTCCAACAATTCGGCAATCGCAGGCTCTACCGCACTCCCGCTCACACCAGACCAGGTACGAAACTCGCCACTATCCCCCGCCTGCGCCAGGATATTCTTCATCCGCTTGAACGCCGCACTCACCGCCGCAAAATCCTCAGACCCGCGCACCGCCGTCACCGCCTCCGCCCGCGCTACCGCATCGCGAACATCGTTGGCCCCGGCCGCCAGCACCGCCTTCACCACGTCGTACGCCTGCCCCTTGGCCTCGCGCAGATAGAACTCCAGCCGCTCCGCGAAGAACACCTCGACCTTCAGCCGCACTGCCTCATCTCCGGTTGCCGCGTCAGCAACATCGCCCAAGGTCAACGGCAGCGCCGGCTGCGCCTCGGCCAGGATCTTCACAATCCCGTTGGCCGCCCTGCGCAGCGCAAACGGGTCCTTTGAGCCGGTCGGCTCCAGCCCCAGCCCAAACATCCCTGCAATCGTGTCCGCCTTGTCCGCCAGCGCCAGCACCGCGCCCTCTACCGTCCGCGGCACCGCATCCTCCATCGACTGCGGCCGGTACTGGTCATAAATCGCCAGCGCCACCGGCTCACCCAGCCCCTGCGCCCGCGCATACAGCCCGCCCACCTGCCCTTGCAGCTCGGTAAACTCCTTCACCAACTCGGTAGTCAGGTCGGTCTTGGCCAGCCGCGCAGCCTCAATCAGTGCCTCTCCGTCCATCTTGCCGTCGCGCGCGACCACCTTTGCGGCCAGCTTCTCCGCAGCCTTCAGCACCCGCTCCGACTTCGCCGCATAGCTGCCCAGGTCCTTCTGGAAGGTCACCTTCTCCAGCCTCGCCACCCGCTCCACCAACGGAGTCCTCTGGTCGAACTCCCAGAAGAAGCGAGCATCGTTGAACCGCGCCCGCAGCACCCGCTCGTTGCCGTCGCGAATGACCTTCTCGCCCGTCGCGTCCGTCTCCGTATTCAGCACCGCCAGAAAATGCGCCGCCAGCTTGCCGCCTGTGTCCTCCACCGCAAAGTACTTCTGGTGGTCGCGCATCACCGTTACCAGCACCTCTTCGGGCAGCGCCAGATACTCGCGCTCGAAGCTTCCGATCACCACCGTGGGCCACTCGGTCAAATGAGTCACCGTATCCACCAGCGCATGGTCCTCGCGCCAGCGCAGCCCATCTCCCGCCTCGCGCGTTACCCGGTCCAGCGCCTTGCGGACCTTGTGCCGCCGCGCCTCCACATCGGCGATCACATGCGCACCCAGCAGCGCTTGCTCATACTCGCCCGGCGCGGCAATCTCGATCGGCGCATCCCCCGCCAGCACGCGGTGGCCGCGCGTCCAGTTGGCCGCCGTCTTACCGCCAAACTGCACCAGCACCACCTCGCTGCCCAGCAGCGCCAGCAGCCAGCGCACCGGCCGCACAAACCGCTCGGATTTCGCCCACCCCGCGCCATCTTTCGCCGGGATATTCCAATACATATTCTTCGCCCAGTAGATGCCCGCCATTTCCTTCGGCAGCTCCTCGGCAATCACCTCCGCCGCCGCGCGCCCGGCCTTCACTTGCGTCGCCGCCAGGTACTCACCCTTCGGCGTCGTCACCGTCTTCAGGGCCGCAACCTCCACGCCCGCCTTCTTCGCAAACGCCACCGCCGCCGGCCCCGGCAGACAATCTTTGTAGGCGATCTTCACCGCCGGCCCCAGCAACTCCTCAGACACATCCTGCTGCCGCGCCGCCACCTCGCCCACCCACACCGCCAGCCGCCGAGGCGTGGAAAAGCTCTTGCTCGCAACTCCACCCACAGCCAGCCGCTCCCGTTCCAGCATCGCGACCACGCGCCGCTCAAGCTCCGCCTGCGCCCCCGCAATCATCCGCGCCGGGACCTCTTCCAACCCAATCTCAAACAGAAACTCCGCCATCGCTTACCCCAAATCCTGCCTTGCTCTTACTTTCGCCGTACGCGAAGTACTGCCCCATCCATCGCGTCGCGATGGGTGGGACGTAGTCCATCAACCCGCCTGATCTACCGCCGCCAGCGCCTCGCCCTGTGCCGCATACGCCTTGGCCACGCCAATCACCAGCGTCCGTATCCGCGCCATCACGCCCACGCGCTCGGTCACGCTGATCGCGCCGCGCGCGTCCAGCAGATTGAAGACATGCGAGCACTTCAGCGCCAGCTCATAGGCTCCCAGCACCGGAAACCGCCTCAGCGTCAGTTCGTCCGCCGTAGTCTTCTCGTCGAAGAGCTCCTTTGCCCGCTCCAGCAACTCCAGGCACTCCGCCTCATACAGCCGCAGATGCTCCCACAGCTTCGGCACCTCCGCGTAGTCGAACCCATACGCCGACCACTGCTGCTCGCCCGGCAACATCATCTCGCCATAGGTCACCACGCGGCCCCCCGTCTCTCCGTAACCGCCTGGCTCTACAGCCCACACCACGTCGAACACGCTCTCCACGCCTTGCAGGAACTGGGTAATCCGCTCCAGCCCATACGTAATCTCGCCCGAGATCGGGTCCAGGTCCATCCCGCCGCACTGCTGGAAGTAGGTGAACTGCGTAATCTCCTGGCCGTCCATCATCACCTGCCAGCCCACGCCCCACGCGCCGCCCACCGGCCACTCCCAGTTGTCCTCTTCGAACTTGATGTCGTGCTCGCGCAGGTCGATCCCGATCGCCTCCAGGCTCTCCAGATACATCTCCTGGATTCGCTCCGGCGGCGGCTTCAGGATCACCTGCAGCTGGGTATGCCGGAACAGCCGGTTAGGGTTCTCGCCATAGCGCCCGTCGGCCGGCCTGCGGCTGGGCTGCGCATACGCGATCCGCACCGGCTTAGGCCCCAGCACCCGCAGGAAAGTGTCCGGTGACATCGTCCCCGCGCCCACCTCCACGTCATACGGCTGCTGCAACACACACCCGCGGTCCGCCCAGAACTTCTGCAGCCGAAACACCAGCTCCTGAAACGTCAGCGCCTTCTTCTCTTCCACAATCAAACTCATCGATCTCTCTTTAATTGTCGCAATCCGTCCATTCTACCCGTAAAGCGTCGTCATCCTGAACGCAGCGAAGGACCCCTTGATTTGTACTTTGGCACTACACAGGCTACTCTTCTTCCAAACTCATCCCACTCAAAATGCGAACCCTCTGGCGCACCACAGCATCACTCCTTCGCAAATACCCCATCCTCTGGCTGCCCGTCGCCATCGCCAGGCTCATCAGCTTCAACCTCCATCAGCTCGATAGCACGATCCGATCAAAACTAACGCACGCCCTCATGCCCTGGGTCATGCATACCTACGCCCACTCCGTCCTGAGCGGCAATATCGTGATTGATTCCTCAGAACCGGACGCCTTGCGAAAGCTCGCCGTCCTAACGGCTCCAATCCAGTATGGAACGCGGTTCCTCGGCGACTTCCTCTTCGCGTGTGCGCTCATCGCCACTGCAGCCATCCTGCACAGCCTTGCCACCACCGGGCGCGCCACGCTGCGCGAAGCCACAGCTCCCATCTACCTAACCAGCTATCGGATTCTCACCTTCTGCCTCAAAGTGTTTGGTCTGGGCCTGATATCCACCTGGATAATCTCCTTCCTCTCGCCTTTCATGTGGTCATTCATAGATCGCAATGGACCGGAAAAGCTTCTCCACCTCCCCCTCTATTCTCGAATGGCACTCGGGCGCTCGACTTTCCTCTTCAGCTTCTTCGACCAGCTTTGGATCCTGCCGATCACCCTCTCTGTCGTCTACGTGATCGCTCCCATTGAGGTCCATCTTCTGCAACCGCCCGACCTTCCTCCGACACAGAATCAGAGCAAACAAGCCCGCCTCGCCGAGATGACCGCGGCCGTGGCAATCTCCGCGCTTGGCCTCGTAGCCTTTGCTGCCCAACAGGGCGCCTTCGAACTGGTCTTCCGCACCGGTCCACACCTCTACCTGGTCCGCGCAATGAGCTCGCTTCTCATCGCTATCCCCTATGTACCCCTCTACATCGCCTTCTATCTAATCGCCAACCCCGACAGCCCGCTCGCTGCTACTCCGCAGTTCCCCGACGCTACCCCATCGCCGCCTCAATCTCCTCCTCCGTCCACCGCGGCGTAATGTGCTGCGAGCAGTTCCAGTCGAAGCCCACCACATCCACCACCACCACCCGCTCCACCTTCGCCTTGTACCCCTCCACCCGCACCTTCGCCTCCAGCGCCGCATCGCCCTCTACCACGCGCGCGTGCCCAATCATCTTCAGCCGCGCCTGCTGCGGATAGTCCATCAGAAACAGCGCCACCCGGTCATTCGTCGCCAGGTTCCCCGTCGTGAGGAACTGTTTGTTCCCGGCAAAGTCCGCGAACGCCAGCGTCCGCCCATCCAGCACCCGCAGGAACCCTTTCGGCCCTCCGCGATGCTGCACATACGGCCACCCATTCTCCGTAATCGACGCCAGATAGAACGAGTCCCGCTCTGCGATGAACTCGCGCTCCACCGGCCCCAACTCATCCACGCTCTCGCCCTGCGCGGCCAGCCGCTCATACTGCGCCCGCGACCCATACCGCTCCTGCAGCCGCTTCGCAGCCTCGGAAAACATCGTCTTCGCATACACCTTTCCCATCGCGCCCTCCCACTCCGTTGGAGAACGCCAGGCCGCGCCACGCTTCAAATCTTTCCGTTCAACCCATTCGCGGATGCCGCCTCCGCCCCATCCACCCCAAACGGAACCTCCAGCGCGCACAAAAACAGTGCCAACAGCAGCGCCGCCTGCACCAGCCCCGCAAACAGCCACACCCGCACAAACGTGAACAGCGTCCACGAGGCGAACAGCGGCACAAACAGCATCACCGTCAAGCCCAGCCCACGCACCCGCACCCCCGCCTTTTGCGCATGGATCGCCACAAACAGCAGCACCAGCAGCGGCGCATACAGATGCACCAGCGCGTGGAAGTACGACACCGGCGGAAACATCACCATAAACACGCTGACCGCCAGCAACTGGTTCGCCACCGGCATCTTCCACAGCCGCCAGAAGAACGCCAGCCCCAGCACCAGCGCGCCGCCCGCATAGTAGGGCAACGTCAGCCGCGCCAGCGGAAAGCGCGCAAAGATCGCCGCCAGCTTCACCAGTCCGAGCGCCGAGTGGTTGGCCGCCAGCTCATGCAGGCTCCACTCGCTCACCCGCGTTCCCTGGTAGCCGAAGACGTTTTTCAGCGAGCCGCGCCACGCCACCTCTATGGTCGGCCCCAGCCACCACAGCGACCACGCCGTCGCCGCTACAAACGTCCCCACGCCCACCGCAAGCGCGCGATACCGCCGCTTTGGCAGCAGCAACAGCAGCAGGACCACCGGAAACAACTTCATCGCCGCGGCCAGTCCCCACAGCACCGCGGCCGCATCGTCCCTCCCGCGCAGAAACGCCCACACGCCCACCGCCGCAAACATCCACAACACCAGCTCGATGTTGCCCTGGTGCACCAGCCGCGCAATCGGGAACGACATCGCCGTCAGCGTCAGCGGGAAGAGCGTGGCTGTGACGCTGCCAATGCCCGCCCCGATCAGCGCCCGCCGCACACCCCAGACGCACACCGCCAGCCACACCGCGGCCACCGTCAAAAACACCGCCCCAGGATTCGCAGAAGCATACAGCGGCGCCATCACCACCGCCGAGAACGGCGGATAAGCCACCGGCGAGAACAGCGGATACGGCAGCGGCGCGCCCTGCACATTGAAGAAGAACGCGGCCGTATGCAGCAGCTTATACGTGCCCAGGTACTCATTCAGATCAAGAAACCACGCCGCCAGCGGGTCCCACCGGTTACGCGGAAACCCGGCGCGAAACTCCAACCGGGCCACCATCAGCGTCAGCGCAAACACCACCGCCGACCACGCCCAGAACTGACGCAGCAACTTGGGCAGCGGCACGCTCCCTCGCTTCATCCCACTCGCAACCCCGGACTTCTCACGCACACCGTTCGCCATTCAGCCCAAGTCTAGCCCACGCCCGCGCCGCGGCCCGTCCCCGCGAACCACCCCACTAACCCACCTGGTGACTGGTACCTGGCAACTGGCGCCTATCGAAGCACCCGCGCCGTCATCAGCCTGCCTTCCAGGTGCCGCTCCAGCAGCTCGATCGCAAACCGCCGTAGGTCGGCCGCGCGCGCCTTCGCCCAATCCTCCTCCGCCAGCGCCTTCACCGTCCCGCGAAACATCCGCATCGCGGTCGCCACCGACTCCGCCGATAGTCCCACGCTACCCGGCCCGCGATCGTCCGCGCAGGTCACTCCATCCTTCGCCGCCGACCACCACACCGTCCCGCCGCGCAAATCGAGCCCGCACGCCGCGCAGTGTCCCAGCTCCGGCATCCATCCCATCAGCCGGCTCATCCACAGCGCGAAGTAGGTCACCGGCATCCACACCCGCCCTACCTGTAGCTCGTCCAGCACCGCCAGCGCCAGGCGAAAGACCGCATCCTCGGGCGCCTGCTCGGGCAGCGCCTCCTCCAGCACCTCTGCCACCAGTTGCAGCGCGGCGGTGCGCGCATAGTCCACCGGGCGCGACATCGGCGAAGACAGAATCTCAAACGCATCCAGCCGCACTAATTCCTGTCTGGGTTTTTCGGCATACGATGCCCGCACATAGGTCATCGGCTCCAGCGCCCCGCCAAACCGCCGCCGGCTGCGCATCGCATGCCGCGCCACTCCCTTCACCCGTCCCTGCTCGCGGGTCAGCAGGCTCACCAGCAGGTCGGCCTCGTGGAACGGCCACGTCCGCAGCACAATCGCCTCACCCACATGCTGAATCATCCGCCCACCGCGCAACAAAAACGCGCAGCCCAAACCTCGGAACCGCGCGCTTGTTCTTCATTACCACTTACCACTACCCACTCACCAATGCTCTATCTTCCGAAGTGCGCGGCGTTCTTGGCCGTGTAGTCCGCCCACTTCTCCGGCAGATCGTCGCCCGCATAAATGGCCGATACCGGGCACACCGGCACGCACGCACCGCAGTCGATGCACTCCACCGGATCGATAAACAGTTGGTCCGCCTCCGCGTATCCCGCCTCATCCTTCTTGGGATGAATGCAGTCCACCGGGCAGGCATCCACGCACGCAGCATCCTTGGTTCCAATACATGGTTCCGCAATCACATAAGCCATCGTTCCCATCTCCCTTGATTATTTGAAAAGAAAGTCTTCGCTCCAGCGCTCAGGCCACAATTCTAGCAGCACCTCTGTGCATCTCCGCAAACCATAATTCCCCCTCCGAAAGATCGATTCCACCCCGCCGGAATTCTGTACCATCGATTCATGCCCCACGACCCCAAGCGCGACAGCCTCGCCTCCCATATCTGGAGGGCCGTGGTCGAGGTCGGCTTCATTATCTTCCTCTTCTATTCCAACCTCCTGATGGGCGAGTTCAATCGCACCAACGGAGCGGGCAAGACCCTCTCCGTCGCCCTTTACGACATCTTCACCATTAAGAACTTCGCCATCGCCCTCTTCGCCGGCTCCATCGGCTATGTCGTCTTCGAACACCTCCGCAAAAAACTCTAGCCACCCAAACTTTGTTGTCATTCCGCAGCGAAGCGGAGGAACCTGCTTTTATCTTTGTTTGTCATCCTGTGCGAGCGCATCGGGCGAGTCGAAGACCTCACCCCAGAATTGTCATCCTGAGCGGAGTTTGGCGCGCCAGCGCCGGACGAAGTCGAGGGACCTGCATCGCCCTTCCCTCTTTGTCCTGAATCGATTCAATCGGTGTCAATCGGTGTCAATCGGTGTTAAGCCTTCGCGTGGCCTCCTGCATCCTCACCGCCAAATCAACCGGAAAAATCCGCGCAACCGCCACCTCAACCTCCTCTGCAGTCCACCAGCGAATCTCCTTCATAATTGCGATCTCGTCTGCCGTTACCCCGCGCAGCACCGGCACCTCCGCCGCGCATCGCGCCGTAAACACAAAATCCAGGTTGTCGCGCATCTCTCCCTGATGCTCAAACTGCGTGGCCTCTTCATACACCGGCCCCACCACGTCAACCTCCAGCCCCAGCTCCTCGCGCAGCTCCCGCCGCGCCGCCTCCAGCGGACTCTCGCCCGCCTCAATCTCCCCACCCGGCGTCAGCCAAAATTGAAACTCCCCGTCCGCCCGCATCACCAGGCAGCGAATCAGCAACACCCGTCCCGCCGGATCAAACACCATCACCCGCGCCGTCCGCCGGGGCTTCATTTACTTCCCCGCCGCAGCCGCTCGTCTCGCCGCAAACTCGGCTGGCGTCGGAATCGGCTCCAGTCCGCGGCCCGCGAACATCTCGCCGAACAAATGCTGCAGCTCGCCCGCGATCAGCCCATTGGTCGCCAGTACCTCGCGCGAGTCCAGGGTAAACTTCCCGCCATCGAAGTGGGTCACCGTCCCGCCCGCCTCTTCCACCAATAAATATCCCGCGCTGGTGTCCCACGGATTCAGCCCAAACTCCCAAAATCCATCCAGCCGCCCGCACGCCACATACGCCAGGTCCAGCGCCGCCGAACCCGCCCGCCGCACCCCGTGCGACCGCAGCGTGATCTCCTGATAAAAGTGGATATTCGGCGAGCGGTGCCGCTTATGCGATGGAAATCCCGTCGCCGTCAGCGACTCCTGCAAGCTCTTTGTCTTGGACACGTGAATCTGCCGCCCGTTCAGCCACGCGCCCTTGCCCCGCTCGGTCACAAACATCTCGTCGCGCAGCGGATCGTAGATCACCCCCGCCGTCATCTCCCCATCCTCATCCTTTGCTAGCCCCGGCGTCCGCCGCTCCAGCCCCAGCACCACGCAGAATGCCGGAAATCCGTGCGCAAAATTCGTCGTCCCATCCAGCGGGTCTACGTACCAGCGAAACTCGCTCTCCATCTGGTCGCGCGTGCCCTCCTCTCCGTAGATGCCGTGCGCCGGAAACGCCGCCGTCAGCCGCCCTCGGATCAGCGCTTCGCTGGCCCGGTCGGCCTCGGTCACCAGGTCTACATCGCCCTTGTACTCGGTCTCCACCCCTTTGGCATAAAACTCCCGCAGCAGCGCGCCCGCCTGCCGCGCAATCCCCTCCGCCACATGCGCAAACTCAAACCGCTTCATTTGTGTACCCCTCACTCCCACACTAACAGCGGCTGCCCCCGCCTCTTGCGACTTTGTCCCATGGGGTGGGTTATCGTAGAGAAACAACTCGAACGCTTCGTCCGGTTAATCGCATGCGCGATTCATTCCCCAACTAGAACGGATCCAGTGAACCTCCCCTCGCGCCGCCGCTTGAGCATTCTGGCCTTGCCGCTCCTGTTCCTCGCGGGACCGCACTGGATGCGCGCGGACGAACTGCCCAGCGCTCCTAGCCCGCAGCTCCAAACCCAGACCATCCCCGGCACCAACTTCGGCAGCATCGCCGGCTTCATCGTCGATACCGACGGCGACTCCATTGGCGGCGCAAAGATCACCCTTACCCGCACCGGTCAGGCACCCCCAGGCAACTCCCCGCCCCCCACCACAACCTCCACCAGCGACGGACGCTTCACCTTCCCCAGCGTCCCTTCCGGGCCCTTCAAGCTCTCCATCGCCGCCTCCGGCTTCGCGCCCCAGCAAATCACAGGCGAGCTTCAACCAGGCGAGGACCGCGAACTTCCGGACGTCGTCTTGCTCGCCGGTTCCACCACCAGCATCCAGGTCACCGCCTCGCAGGAGGAGATCGCCCAGGCCCAGGTCCAGGAGGAAGAGAAGCAGCACGTGCTCGGCTTCATCCCCAACTACTACGTCAGCTATGTCTCCAACCCCGTCCCGCTGGACCCACGCCAGAAGGTCGAACTCGGCCTCAGGAGCATGGTCGACCCCATGTCCTTTATGCTCAACGGCGTCACCGCGGGCATCCAGCAGGGAACCAATACCTTCGCCTGGGGGCAGGGCGCGCAGGCCTACAGCAAGCGCTACGCCGCCGCCTACGGCACCCTGCTCACCAGCACCCTGATCGGCAACATTGCGCTCCCCATCGTCTTCAGGCAGGACCCCCGCTACTACTACAAGGGCACCGGCAGCATCCACTCGCGCGCCGGCTACGCCATCGCCAACGCGGTCGTCTGCAAGGGGGACAACCACCACTGGCAGTTCAACTACTCCGGCTTCCTCGGCAGCCTTGCCGCCGGCGGCATCGCCGAAGCCTACTATCCCGCCGTCAATCGCGCCGACGCCGGCCTTGTCTTCGAGGGCACCGCCCTCGGCGCCGGCATCGCCGCCGTCCAGAACCTCATTCAGGAGTTTCTCGTCCGCAAGCTCACCCCGCACATCCCCTCGCGCACCCAAACCAGCAAGTAGCGCCCGGATGCGCACCGTGGACCGCTTGCGATAAGATTCCCCGTACTCAACTGCCCGAGGGAGTCTCCTATGCCAAATCGCACAGCGATCAATCTCTGCCTGCTCGCGGCAACTCTGCCGATCGCCTCTACCCCCACCATCGCCCAGCCGCCCGCCGCCGCCCCCTCCTCACCCGCGGCCAACAACTCGGCGCCTGCGGCCAATAATTCCTGGACCGCCCCGCCCGGCTCCACCATCACCATTGATCGCCGCTCCGGCCGCTACTCCATCACCCTCCCCATCCAGCCTACCGACGGCTCCCGCGAGCAGTCCCTCCGCTTCGCCGACTGGAACGCACATCCCTACGCCGGCTCCGGCCCCTATCCCGCCACCCGCGAGGAGCCCGCCTCGCTGCCCACCCACACCGTCTACCGCCCCGCCGACCTCTCCAGAACCCCCAAGCTCCCCATCCTGCTCTGGGCCAACGGCGGCTGCCGCAACACCTCGGTCGAGTTCACCCGCTTCCTCGGCGAGCTTGCCTCGCACGGCTACCTCATCGTCGCCATCGGCCGCAGTACCATCCCCTTCCTGGTCATTCGCGGCAGCATCCAGGCCGTCGCCGACCAGAAGGACCCCAACGGCAACCTCTACGTCCAGATGGACGCCTCCTACCTCACCAAAGGCCTCGACTGGGCCATCGCCGAGAACGCCCGCCCCGGCAGCCCGCTCTACGCCAAGCTGGACACCTCCAAAGTCGCCACCCTGGGCCAGTCCTGCGGCGGCCCGCAGGCCTTCAAGGCAGCGCACGACCCGCGCGTCACCACCGTGCTCGCGCTCAACAGTAGCTTCCCCACCGCGTCAGCCACCGGAACGCCCGGCGGAGCCAATGACGGCTGGACCGCCGACAAACTCGCCATCCCCGCCGCGCTCTTCAACGGTGGCCCCGCCGACTCCGGCTACTCCGGCGCCGAGCAGACCTACAAGGCCCTCCCCGCCAAGCTCCCCGTGCTCAAAGCCAGCCTCACCTCGGTCGGCCACACCGGCGCCTACCCCATGCCGGAGCTGCGCTACTCCAGCGCCGTGCTCGCCTGGCTCGACTGGCAGCTCAAAGGCGACACCCAGGCGGTCTCCGCCTTCGCCGGCCCCAACTGTGCCCTCTGCCGCGACCCCGACTGGTGGATCGACTCCCAAAACCTCCCCTGAGTCCGAACGGCGACTTGCTGACTCGCTGACTCGCGGACTTGCTGCTCTCTCAATTCGCGCTCGGCCGCTCCACATGGTCGACCACCAGCACATCCGCCTGCGCCTTCACCGCCTCCAGCTTCAGCCCAAGCTGCTCCTGGATCGCCGTAAACAGCCCTGGCGGCGCATTTGGATTGTCCGTCGGCGGCGGAATCTTGTAGCCCAGCGCCGTGAACTGTGACTCATCCGGCGTCCATTTCAACAGAAAATCCCACCTGCCCTCCAGCCTCGTCTGGTCCACCACAGGCTTGTCCAGAACGTACTGCATCGCCTTGGCGTACTCACCCATCGTCGTGTTGGTCTCCTTCATATACGCCGAGGTCGAAAAATTGTCATTCGGCGGTCCATTCGGATTCCCCAGGCTCTTGGTCAGCTTCGGCCCTCCCTTGGCCACCGTCAGCGCATATACCGCCAGCTCCCGCTGCTCGTTATGCACCTTCAGCCCGAACCGGTCCGCCAGCACCTTCCGGATCATCGACCGGAACTGGGTCAGATTCGGTTCGCCCGGCGTGTCCGGCACACCATCCACAAAGTAGTGGTCCGTCGCGAACCATGCCGGCCCACCCACAATCTGCTTCACGTGGATCCCCCACCCAAACGAGATCATGTCATCCACCGTCTCGTTCGCCGCGCGGATGTGCCGCCCGCGCGTCTGAAATCCTCGGTTCCCATCGTTCGGATCGCTCGGCTTCACCGTAACCACCTCATAGGCCGGGTCCGCATCCACCGTCATCGGCTTGTCCGGCTCAGGAAGCGCCCATGCCGCGTCCCCGGTCACTCGCGCCAGGTTCAGCGCATACGATCCTGACCCCTGCGTCCATGTCCCCGCCATCGACTTGCCATCCTGGGCCAGCTTTCCCGCATACGCTCCCTCAATCGAGGCAATCGCGAACTTCACATCCGCACCCGCGAGCATAATCGAAGGCACCACCGACGCATTGCCCGAATCGATGTTGTACAACTCTCCCTTCCATCCGGCCCCGCCATCGCCCTTCGAAATCTTCACCACGACCCGTACTCCATCGCGGAACTGCATCGTCCCCTGCCACGTCCCGGATATGTCCTGCGCCGTCTGCGCCACCCCAGGCTGCGCCGCTAGCAAGACGGCAATCGCCAGCCCCGGCCACATCCTCCGCTTGCTTCCCTTTCGGCCAAATTCACATCCGGTCATAGGACACATCCTCCTTCGCGGGGCATCCTACGCCTCCCCCAATCCAGCTTATGTGACCGACATCACCCCGTTTGCTCTTTCTGACCACTGTTCCCTGTTCCCTGTCCCCTGTTTCCTTGTCAACCCCCCCCACCCTCCAAATGCCCCCTAATTCCAACGATCCAAACACTCATTTACTCCAAAATAGTTGGCATAGGAGTTATGCTCCAACCCGTACAATTAAAACAGTTACAGTTCAGCACAAGAAAGGGTCGCACTCCAGGTGCGGCCCTCATTCTTTTAACTCCGAAAGGTCACCCATGGAAGCCGAAGCCATCGTCCCTCTCTGCACTCATATCAAAACCAACGGCAGCCCATGCCAATCACCCGCCCTGCGCGGCGAGCCCCTTTGCTTCTTCCACAACCGCCTCCAGGTCACCCACCAGCGCCCGCAAGACGCCAGGCCGCTCACCTCCTACTCGCAGGAGTACGCCATCCTCAGCGAGGGTGGCCGCTCCGAAGATGACCCCGATGCCGTCGCCCGCGCCTACCCTCACCAGAACCAGATCGAGTTCCCGCCCCTCGAAGACGCCGAGGCCGTCCAGCTCGCCACCTCCATGCTCTTTCAGGCCATCGCCACCGGGCAGATCCACTTCAAGCGCGCCCGCCTGCTGATCTACACCCTTAAGGTCGCAATCATCAACCATCGCGCCCTCTTTCAATCCCGCTCCGCCGACGCTGACCCCAAGGCTTGCTCCACCGGCACACCGTAAGTTCCTTCAAATCGATGTTTTGCCGGCAACTCATTGAAACCCAGTATTTTATCCGCAAGTCGCTGAATCACGGGGTTTTATTAAAGCTACTTCGCATCCGCGAAGTATCCCGTCCGGTAGCGCAGGTTGAATTTATCGGTCAGCGCCGCATCCGTCAGCGTCACCTTGATCCGCCGGAATGCCGTGTCCCCGCCCGCCAGCGGCGCATAGTAGCCCAGCAGGTACTGGGTCCGCAAATCATCCGAGACGTGCGCAAACGCCGGCTCCAGGTCCGCCGGATCGACCACGTAGTAGTACTTGCCGCCCGTGTCCTGGGACATCTGGATCAGCGCGTGCTCGCCGCCTGTATTCCGCCCCGCGTCCGCCGCAATCGGCACGATGATGATCGAGTAGATGATCGCCCCCGCTCGCTGCGCCTCTTCCACCGCGCCCTCGTACTTCTCGCCGCCAAGAATCGAGTCGCCGCCGTCGGAGATCACCACCAGCACCCGCCGCCGGTTGGCCGCCTGCGACGTCTCGGAAAGCCGCTGGCTGGCCAGGTAAATCGCGTTGTAAAGCGCCGTCTCCTGGCCGTGCCCCAACTCGCCCAGCCCCTGCTCGACCCGCTTAGCCTGGTTGGTGAACGGCACAATCTCGCGCACCGTATCGGCAAAGTCCATCAGGTCGATCTCGTCCTGAGGGCGCAGGATCGCGCGCACAAAGTGCTTGGCTGCCTCCCGCTCCAGCCGGTCGCTGGTCAGCACCGTCTCGCTCGAATCGATGGCCAGCAC
>Ga0326727_10002073_pt1 | contig 70702 bp, 62 predicted proteins | sample MB2enrmetagenome_FD_207643 | JGI IMG/M metagenome (GOLD analysis project Ga0326727, IMG submission 207643) | Lab enriched peat soil microbial communities from McLean, Ithaca, NY, United States - MB29MY | ecosystem: Environmental > Terrestrial > Soil > Wetlands > Peat | place: USA: New York...
TTGGCTCCGCCGTGCAAAGGTCCGGCCAAGGCAGCCGCCGCCGCGGCGGTTGACAGGTAGGGATCGGTGAAGGCGCTGCCCACTGCCCGCATGGCGTTGGTGCTGCAGTTCTGTTCGTGGTCGGCATGCAGAATGAAGAGAATGTCCAGGGCGCGGGCTAACACGGGATTGGCCACGTACTTCGGTTCCACCATCCTCCACAACATGTTCATGAAATTTTCCGGATAGCTGAGATCGTTGTCCGGATAGACATAAGGAAAGCCGAGACTGTGCCGGTACGACATGGCCGCGATGGACGGCATCTTGCCAATCAAGCGTTTGATCTGCAGCAGCCGGTTCGCGGGATCGTGAATCTCTCTAGCATGGGGGTAGACCGTGGACAAGGCTGCCACGGTGCTCACCAGCATGGCCATGGGATGGGCATCGTAGCGAAAGCCCTCCATGAACTTCTTCGTCGTTTCATGCAGCATGGTGTGATGGGTGATCTCGTTGACCCAGTTTTTCAGATCCCCTGGAGCGGGCAGATCGCCAAACAGCAGCAGGTAGGCAACCTCGAGGAAGGTGCAATGTTCGGCCAGCACTTCGATGGGGTAGCCCCGGTAGCGCAGAATGCCGCGGTCGCCGTCAATAAAAGTGATGCTGCTGCGGCAGGACGCAGTATTCATGAACGCGGGATCGTAGGTCATGAGCCCAAAGTCGTCAGGGCCGGTCTTGATCTTCCGCAAGTCCATGGCCCGGATGGTGCCGTTCTCAATCGGCAGGTTGTAGTTTGTGGCGGTGCGATTATCGGTGATGGTGAGAGTGTCTGACGCCATGGTGAAGCCTCCTTATGATGCCGGTGCACGTGGGGTCAATCGCGGGGAGCTTAAGCTGGGCAGACGGGGCAAGCCCCGTCTCTACTTCCGGAAGTGGAAAGCCCGTCCCTACTTTTGCAGCTCAGAGAGGGCCGACAACACTTCGGCACTATGCTGATTTGGATTTACCTCGGTGAATACCTTCGCAATCTTGCCCTCTGGATTGATGATGAACGTGTGCCTCGAAGCGACCTTCACCAGCCCGAAGTTCATCACCGAGTCGTAAGCACTCGATACTTTGTGGTCGGTGTCGGCCAGCAGCTTGAAGTTCAGCCCTTCCTTGGTGCAGAACTGCTTGTGGGAGTCGGCGCTATCGACGCTGACCCCAAGCACCACGGCGTTCTTCTGCTGATACTGCGACAAGTCGCGCTGGAAGTTGTGCGCCTCAATGGTGCAGCCGCTGGTGAAGTCCTTGGGGTAGAAGTACAAGACCACCCACTTGCCGCGATAATCCTTCAGGCTGACCGGAGCGCCTTCCTGCGAGTTGAGCGTGAATTCGGGAGCCAGGCTGCCGACCGACGGAGTTGATTCCGCGAAGACCAGAAGCGGAGTTAGCGCCAAAAGAGTCACGCAAAGTGCAACCATTCTCAAACTTCCCAGCATAGATTCCTCCTGATTAGAACGGGGAGCGGGTTCCATCCACTGGATGAGTACAATAACATAAATCCCGGCAGCTTCCCTAAGGCATACCTTTCCGCGCTCTGAAGCGCTGTGCCGGTCCGTCAACCAGCAAAGGGGACGCACAGATGTTCAGCAACCCCTCAAGCCGTGCCGGTGTTCGCCAGCGCTTCCACCGCTTCCCATGTCGTGCCAAAGGTCACGAAGAAATCGTTCACCTTGGTGATTTCCATGATCTTGCGCACCCGCGGCTTCACCCCTGTCAGCACCAGACATCGTCCTGTTTTCTGATGCGATACGTACGCTGCCACCAGCGATCCCAACCCCACCGAATCAATGTACGGAACATCCGACAAATCCAGAATCATCGTCTCCGCTTGCTCGTGGTGCACCGCCCGCTCGAATTGCGAAGCGGTTTCCAGCGTGATCGGCCCGCGCAGCAACAAAATCCGCTGGTCGTCCGCCACTCCTTCATAACGCTCGACGGTTAGTTCCTGCAATCCCATGGCAGCCGATTGTAGGACACGCGGCTCTCCCTGTCACCTCAATAAACCAGGGCGTGTTTCATAAATGCCTTTTCAGCTTGGAAGGCGCATCCAGCAGGGGCTAAAGCCCGCATTTCTCCATACCCTAAACGGCGCGGCTAAAAGCCGTGCCCTACCCAAAGCCGATTTATGAGATGCGCTCCGCTCAATAAATTACTGCGGTTTCTTGTCGTCTCCGTGATTCTCATATATCGAGTACTGGCCGCCCGGATGCTTTAGCTTCACCGTGATCTCCATCTCGGCCTTGTTGATCTCGTAGTCTTCCCCGAAGGTCTGGAAATGCGGCGCCAGCACCTGCACCCGCAGCGGACCATAGGGAATTCCGTCAACGCTGGTCTTTCCTTCTGCATCCGTCTTCAACTCCATCTCTCCCGGCGCCTGCTTTCCCTGGCGTTTCACCGGATGCAGCACCACCTCCGCATTCCTCACCGGCTTACCGTCGGAGTCGCGCACGACGACAAATCGCAAGCTCGACGTCGGCCCCTCATCCTCCTGAGCCCACACCAGCCCAACCAAGCCGAGCGCAAGCACAATCACCATTGCCACCACCATCGAAAAATTTCTTTTCATATGCATTCTCACTCGAAGCGCTGCCATCGCGCCTCTCATTGCTGCGGTTTCGGCTCCAGCGGTTTCTGGTCGTCAGCTTTCTTCGCTTCTCCCTGGTTTCCCACCGAGTACTGTCCAGCCGGACGCTTCAGCTTCACCGTAATCTCCAACTCCGGTTTGTTGATCTCGTAGTCTTCGCCAAAAGTCTGGAAACCCGGCGCCAGCACCTGCACCCGCAGTGGACCATACGGAATCCCGTCAATGTTCGTCCGCCCATCGTTGTCCGTCTTCAACTCCAACCCGCCGCGCGTCTGTTGTCCCTTCCGAATCGGATGCAATACCACCGCCGCATTCCTCACCGGCTTGCCGTTGTAGTCGCGCAGCACCAGAAATCGCAAATCCGACATCGGCCGCTCAGCTTCCTGCGGAGCCGCGGCCAGCCCAATGATGCCAAACCCAATCGCCAGCAGCACCGCGCACGCGATCAAGAAACTCTTCTTCATAGCCGTCCATTCTAGAACCGGGCACATAAACAAGCCACCAAGGGATGCCGGCAAGCTGAGCGCCAATGCGCCGGCCTTGCGGAGCCGCTATGGCTTCGGCGTTTCCGCCGACTGCAACTCCCGCGCCCGTCCTACCAACTTCTTCAGCTTGCCTTCAATCGCCGCATCCCCAATATGCTGGTCCTGCAGCACTCCATCCGCGTCGATCGTGAAGGTCTGCGGAATCGCGCGCACGGCAAACAACGTCGCGATGGGCCCCTTGAAACCGCCGTCGCGATATTGCAGCCAGGTCATTTCGTTTTTCGCGACGAAGTCCTTCCACTTCCTTTCATCGTCGTCCAGGCTTACGCTCAGCACCACCAGCGGCTGCTCGTGGAACTTCTTCGCGATCTCCTTCATATGGGGCAGCGCCTCCCGGCAAGGCGCGCACCAAGTGGCCCAGAAGTCGATCAGCACAGCCTTCCCTTTCAACTCGTCGAGCGAGACACGCTGTCCATCCGTGGTCGTGATCGAAAACGGCGGCGCCATTCTCGCCCGCGCCAGCTCCGGATCGCCGATGTATCGCAGCGCGCGCTGCCGATTCGGATCGCCTTCCGGCCTCATCTTCACAAACTGCTCAAACTGCTTCTTGGCCGCATCGTCCTGCTTCAAATGAGCGAGAATCTGTCCATCGGCATAGACCGCGTCGGGGAAATTTGCGACCGCAGCCAGCGCCTTAGTCATCTCCTCGTGCGCCCGAGAAAATGCCTCATCCTTGTGTTTCTCGATCCCCTCGTCTCTCAGCACGATCCCAAGCTGACAGTGCGCGATCGCTATATTCTTAGCGCCCTGGGCCTCGGCCACCATCTCTTCCGCAGCGGTTTCGGCCGTCTTCCACTCCCCCAGCTCGATCCCGTACTTCATCATCCTCTTCTGGCAACCCAGGCAGTGCCCGTCGTCCTGCCTATCCGCTTTTTTGAAACTATCGAGCGCGAATGCGGTCTGGCGCTTATGCAGATAATCCAGCCCTTGCTTGTATGATTTCTGGGCTTTCTCATTCGTCGGACCCTCGGCATCATTTTGCGCGAGCGAGGAAATCGCGAGACACGCCAAGGTCACCAGCAATCCGTAATACCGCATGCTATTCTCCTGCTACTCGGAGATGCGCTGCACAATCGCCGGGGCTCCGCCCGCTGGTCAACATCTCAGGCGGGAAGCATACCGCACATTCCTCTTTGTGTTGCGAGAGAGGAAACGTGAGCGCCATCTGAAGCTGTGGATTATATCGGACTTGCTGGTAAGCGGTTACCCCTCGACACCACTTTTCGGACGGGCGAGAGCGCCCGTCCCTACACGGGCATTCCGTCCCCAGTTGGGCTTTGCCCGCTCCGGGCTGTCGCTAAGCGCCGACCAGGTGCTTTAGAGCCGGGCGGTTATGGATAATCAACATCGAGCCCTTCAGCTCCGCCATCGCATTCTTCCTGAACTCGGACAGCAAACGGGTGATGGTTTCGCGGCTGGTGCCGACGAGCTGTGAGATTTCTTCATGGGTCATGGCCAGGCGGACGCGGACGGCTCCGTTGCTGACCTCGCCATCAGCGGAGGTGTCGAGCAGGAATCTGGCAAACCTCTCCGACACCGAGTGTGACAACCCGATCACGCGCACCACGCCATAGGAATCCGAACAGTCCCGGGCAAGATGCTGGGTGGCATGGAGAGAGGCGTCCGCGTGGTCTTTGAGGAAGCGCAGCATGTCTTCGCGCCCCACGAAGTTCAGTTGGCAGGGCTGCATGGTTTCGACCGTCAACTCGTAGCGTCCTCCGGTAACCACGGCGTGCAGGCCCAGAACCTCACCGGGTTCCGCGATTCGCACAATTAAGGTTTTGCCATCGCGCGAGGTGGTAGAGAGCTTAGCGCGTCCCTGGCAGAGAAGAAAAATTCCACAGGGACTCTGTCCCTCGGCAAGAACCACCGCGTGTTCAGGAAAAACAGCGGCATGTTTTATCTTGTCGAAAGCCTCGATCGAGTCCTGGGACAGTCCGCAGAAGAAACTGCGGGAACGCAGATGGCAATTAAGGCAGCTTTCAACGCAGCTCAAACCGGACATGCTCATTGCCACTCCTCCATCACCTCGCAGAAACACGCATGCGCCGGGCCGGCGAACAATTGAAAGCAGCAATATTCGGGTCTCGTGGCCGCCCAGATCGCCCTTTTGCGGAAAGTGACAACGGAGTAGTGCACGCCGAATGCCACGTCGGCGCGTTCCATTTCGGGTCTGAAACTCAATGCTTGCAGCGTTGATCCTGCCCACGACGGCCAAGACTGGCCGGAAGACTGGCAGCGCTGCCGTCAGTTGGGCACATTGGCGGCGGCGTAATTAGCGCTTAGGAGCGGTGGGAAGAGTCGACGACATCCGAGTTCTTCCGCAGCCTGCTAGTGCGCCGCCATCCCACTCGGCGCTGCCGGGGTGATCACCGTGATCGGACTGCTCATCGATCCGCTCGTCGTGCTCACGGTAAAACCCGTGATGTTATCCGACACAGTGTTCGAGGTGTAGAGATACTGGCCGCTCGAGTTCGAGTTGTAGAGAAGCTGACCGGCCGAGTTTACGCTCGCGTGCATCGCCATCGCCACCGGATACGATCCGGTCGACTGGTTCGGCGGGGCTTGCGCAGCCAAAGTGCCCGCCGTCGGGTTGATGGTAAATCCAAAAACCTGGTTCGAGCCTTCGCTCAACACGTAGAGAAAATTGCTCGTCGGATCCGCCAGCATCGCAACCGGATCCTGCCCCACGTTGGTTGGCGGTACAGGTGTGCAAGGTGGTTGGGCACACGATTCCAGCAACGGAGTCATCAGGGTTTCAGCCACTTGCTGCGCCGTGCAGCCCGCATTTTCCACCGTGCACACCTGGAACGGATACAGCGCGCCGGTCCCAACCCCTTGGCCGACATACACAAACAGGCCGCCGGTATTCTCCTGCGCCCGGTTCGTGTAGACCGCGAACACCGAGCTTGGACTCTGCGCGGCAACGGCATAAGGCGAATTCGTCACCTCGGTCAGAACGCCCGATGAATTCACGCTATACTCGCTCACCGTATTGTCATTGTGCTGGGGATTGCAGGTCGTACAAATGTCGTGATCGTTGCTTACGAAGAGAAGCTCCTGGGCCGTCCCGTTAGGCGGAGTGAACGTAATGGGCGAAAGCGCGGTCGGAATTTTGCTTAGGTAGAACGGACTTCCACTGGCCAATGTCAGAGAGCCGGAGTGCATGCTAAAGACCGAGATCGACGGACACACGTCGGTAGGGCCGCTGGGGACATGCGGACAGCTCGGATAAACCAGAGGGTTCTCAGTTCCGGGCGAAGGGAAAGACCCCTGATCGATCACGAATAGGAACTGTCCCGAGGCGTCCCCTATCATGGCCACCGCAGCGTCGGAGCAGGGGGTCGCCACATTGGCACCGGCGCACGTCCAAGTCACCGCCGTGCCGGGGCTTGACAGGCTCCCGTCCGAGTTCACTGTGTATGGGTAAATCGCGGGCGGAACCGGCGCAGACTGACACTCCCACTTCCCATCCTGTGGGTTATACTCTTCCGGGCACGGTATACCCTGATCCAGAACGAACGCCGCCGCGCCCGCCGGGTCGAGCAAAATGTCCAAGGGAAGACCGCACGGTTCGGGATTGGTGATACTCGCCGCGGTAGGGCACGCGCTGGCGTTCGAATTGATCAGCGACAGGGTGCCGTTGTCAAAATTGATGGCGAAGGAGCTCACGTTTTCTCCTATGCCGGTAGGCCCCTGTTGGTTAGTCCCCTGGGTCAGCACATACAAGATTCCCGAGGGCCGGGAAGAGGAACTGCCACAATTGAGCAGAAACAAACTCAGGGCGCACATGGCCACGAGCGCAACGACTCCGCCTATTTTGTTCGACATCTGTACTCCCAGCCGCTTCCCGTCCGCCGGCGATGCCCTGCCAGCCGTCACGGAACCTGAAGCTTGTGGCTGAAATATATTTGTGTATCAGGAACCGGCGGGAAGAGCAAATCTTAAAGAGCAACCCGGGGAGCAGCCGGAATCCGGATTTCAACCTCTAACCCGCCGTCCGTTCGGTTGGATGCGCGAAGTTGCCCACCATGCAGCCTGATGGCTCGGTCCGCGATCGACAGGCCCAAACCCACCCCCCCGGTCTGCCGGTTGCGGGCATCGTCCAGCCGATAGAAGGGCTCAAATATCTTTGGCAGCGCTTCGGCTGGAACACCGGGGCCGGAATCGAGCACGCGAACAATAATTTCTTCTTCGCCATTCGCGGCTTGCTGCCGCTCCAGTCGCACCTCCACCGTCGTACCCTCAGTAGTATAACGCGTGGCGTTCCTCACCACGTTCTCCACCGCGCTCCGGAGCAAGTCCGGGTCGGCTTCCACCAGAAATTCATCCGCAGCATCGGCCGGCGTAGTCACGCGGCAGCCGCGCCCCGGAGTTTCGTACTCGGCGTCGCGCGCCACCTGCTCGACCAACTCCCGCAATGACAACTGCGTCTTGCGCAGGCCGTCGGTTCCCGACTCCAGCCGCGAAATGGTCAGCAACCGCTGGATCAGTTGATTCAGCCGGTCGGCCTCCACTTCGATCCGGTTCAGCGCAAGTTCGAGTTCCGGCGCGACTTCCGGCGCCGCCCGCTGCCGCGCCAGCCCCAGCGCCACACTCAGCCGGGCCAGCGGAGACCGCAGTTCGTGCGAAACATCCTTCAGCAGCCGCGATTGCGAATCCACCAGCCCTTCGATCCGTTCGGCCATGCGATCAAAATCGCGCATCAACTCGGCGAGTTCGTCGCGGCGGCCACCCGCCGGCGCGCCTGCGCGCGCGCTCAAGTCGCCCGCCGCCAAGCTCTGCGCCGCCTTCCGCAAACGCGTCACCGGACTCGTCATCGACCACGCCAGCAGGTAGCACACCAGTCCCGAGGAGATGATCGCGATCGTGATTCCCAGTCCCGGGACCTCGTGCGGCCCGAAAAATACTCGCGGCCCAGGCGGCAACTCGAGGACCAGCGTGTAGCGCTTTCCATCCAGAGTCAGCGCCTGCCGATTGAAGCGGTCGGGCAACAGATTGTCCAACCACCCACGGTGGTGAGAAAGGCCGCCGCGCGATGGGCCGCCCTGAGACGCACGGCCCTGCCGGACATCTTCGATCCAGGGCGGCGCTTGCCGTCCGGAGAGTTCATGGCCCGACGGATCAAAAACAAATGCCCGCACCTGCTTCGTGTGCCAAAGTTCTTCCAGATAATCGTGGGCGCCGCGCTCTCCGCCACTCTGGTACGCATTCACAACTTCCGCCAAAATCTGCGGACCCTCGCTCTCGATCCCATGCCGGGCCGGACTGAGCGCAATCGTCACCAGAATCGCCAGCACCAGGAACAATGCCTGGGCTGCCCAGAACGACAGGAAAATCTTGAGGAAAAGGCTCTTCATTTATTTTTTCGGCTTCGCCGCCGGCCGCGCAAACATGTATCCCACTCCGCGAATCGTCTTGATGTGGTCTCCGTCCTCTTCGGAGTCGCCCAGCTTCCGCCGCACCTTGCTGACGTGCATGTCAATGCTGCGATCGAAGGGCATGAACTTCCGGCTGAGGACGGCATTCACCAACCGCTCCCGCGTCACCACTCGTCCCGCCTCGCGCAGCAGAACTTCCAGCAGATTGAATTCCACCGAAGTCAGCTCGACCGGCTGCCCCGCTCGCGACACGCTGCGCGTCGCCGGATCCAGTTCCACGTCGCCCACGCTCAGCACTTCCGGCACTGCGTCCGCCGCCCGGACTGGCTTGGTGCGGCGCAGGATGGCGCGGATTCGCGCCACCAACTCGCGCGGGTTAAAGGGCTTCGGAAGATAATCGTCGGCCCCGATTTCCAGCCCCACGATGCGGTCCACGTCTTCGCCGCGCGCTGTCAACAGCAACACCGGAACCTTCGACACGCTGCGAATCCGCCGCAGCACTTCGAAGCCATTGATTCCCGGCAGCATTACGTCGAGCACCACCAGGGCATACTCGCCGGTCAGCGCCTGTTGCAGCCCTTGTTCGCCGTCATGGACGGCCTTCAGGCTGAACCCCTCGGTGGTCAGGTACTCCTGCACCAGGCCGCACAATTCGACGTCGTCATCCACCACCAGTACGTGATCCATTCTCTTAATCATTCAACACCTTCGCTGGCCTGGACACAGTAAAGATTTGTGATTACTAGAGGAAACCGCTGTTCGCCGTTCGCTAGAACCAATAGCGAAAAGCGAATAGCGAACAGCCAACAGCGCCTTCTCCCTTTACAAAACTTTACCGCGCTTGACCGACTCTTTACCGCATATTTTCCGGAATGGTGTTCTTCTTTACATGAGATCCCGGGCTGCCCCCGGACCCCATGAGATCCAACGCAAGTCAAAAGGAGTTTCAATGAAATCGACTCGTATTCGCATTTTCACCATCGGCGCCGCTGTGATACTGGCAGTGGCAGCCGCGATTGCGCAAGGTCCGCACGGTTTTGGTGGCCCCGGCGGTGACTTCCACCACATGCTCAAGCAGCTCGATCTGACCAGCGCGCAACACGACCAGGTTAAGGCGATCTTTGAAAAAGAAAAGCCGGCCATGAAGCCACTGATGGAGCAGATGCGCCAGAACCACGATGCCATGAAGGCGCTTGAGGCCAGCGGTCCCTTCGACGAAGCTAAGACGCGCGCCCTGGCCACGCAAGACTCGCAGACCATGATCGAACTCCAGGTCGAGCACGCTCGCATCAAGTCCGAAATCATGCAAATTCTGACCGCCGATCAGAAGGCCAAACTGGCTCAGATCGAGGCCAATCGCGAGGCACGCATGAAACAGCACGGGCCGCCTCCGCCCGAGGACTAACTCTTTCTGTAGAGACGGGGCTTGCCCCGTCTCGTTGTTTGACATGGCCGGAGACGCGGCAAGCCGCGTCTCTACTAAAGTCTCTCTCCTTCCCGGGTGGGAACGGGACCTCCAACCCCCGTCCCCGCCCGGCTTTTTCAAACTGGAGGAGCCGAATGGAACGCGCCGACCTGCTCTACTCGGGATTGATGTTCGCCGCCGGCATGCTGTCGCTGTGGACCGCGTTGCTGGTCACTGCCATCTTCTTTGCCATCGTACCTTCGCTCCGAAAATCCGCACCCACCGCTGCTACAATTTCATCTACAAGACGTCATGGTCTGACACATCATGGTGCCGAAGAACCTACGCCCCCTCGTTCCCTATCTGAAGCGCTACCGCAGCGGTCTCGTCTGGGGCGGGCTCTGCGTCTTACTCACTAACGCGATCGCGGTCCAGTTCCCGCAGGTGCTGCGGCACGCCACCAACGATCTCTACTCCGGAGTGACCCGCGAAAAACTGCTCACCTACTCCCTGCTCATCATTGCCATTGCGCTGGCCAAGGGGATATTCCAGTTTCTGACGCGCTGGGTGGTCATCGGCATCTCGCGCGACATCGAGTTCGACCTGCGCAACGATCTGTTCGCGCACCTTGAGCGTCTCTCGTACTCCTATTACCAGCGCAACCGCACCGGCGACATTATGGCCCGCGCCACCAACGACCTCAATGCGGTCCGCATGTTGCTCGGCCCGGCCATTATGTACTCGGCCAACACGATTGTCTTTACCGCGATGGCCGTGCCGTACATGTTCAAGATTAGCCCCATGCTGATCCTCTGCGCGTTTCTGCCGCTGCCAGCCGCCAGCATCGTGATCCAATATTTAGGCCGCCAGATTCACGAGCGCTTCGAACGCATTCAAGCCATGTTCTCCGACATTTCCGCCCGCGCCCAGGAGAATTTCTCCGGCGCCCGCGTCATCCGCGCCTACGTGCAGGAGCAGGCCGAGATCGCCGCCTTCGAGACCGCCAACCAGGAATACATCCGCCGCAGCCTCAAACTGGTCCGCTTGATGGGAATGCTCTGGCCGACACTAGAACTGATGCTCGGCATGGGCATCGTGATCGTGCTCTGGGTAGGTGGACGCCAGGTGCTGCTGGGTCGCTTGGATATTGGCGGGTTCGTCGCCTTCAACACCTACCTAGCGCTATTGATGTGGCCGATCATCGCCCTCGGATGGGTCATCAACATCTTCCAGCGCGGAACCGCGTCCATGGTGCGTATTCAGGAAATCCTCTCCCAGCAGCCCGAGATAGAAGACGCCATCGGGCCATCGGAGGAGATCGGGCCATCGGAGATCGGGTCATCGGGCCATCGGGTCATCGGGTCATCGGAAAACCAACCTTCGCTTACGCAATCTGCCCCGATCGCACAATCGGTTCCGATCACCCGATCACCCGATCACCCGATCACCCGATCAGTTTCGCCCGATGGCCCGATCACCCGATCACCCGATCTCAATGGCGAAATCGAATTCTGCAATCTCAACTTCGCTTACAACGGCACATCTGTTCTTAAAGACATCAACCTGCGCATCCCCGCCGGCTCCAGCCTCGCCATCGTCGGCCCCACCGGCTCCGGCAAGACGACGCTTGTCAACCTGATCCCACGCATCTACGATGCCGCGCCCGGCGCCGTCCTCATCGACGGCCGCCCCGTCCGCCAATTCCCGCTCGACTCCCTGCGCCGCCACATCGGATTCGTTCCGCAGGAAACGTTTCTCTTCAGCGATACCATCCGCGAAAACATCGCCTTCGGCGTATCGCGGGAAGATGGCGACATCCCGCTCGACGATATCAAAGCCGCCGCCGAAGCCGCCAACATCGCCCAGGACATCGAAAGTTTCCCCGAAGGCTACAACACCACCGTCGGCGAACGCGGCATCACGCTCTCCGGAGGCCAGAAGCAGCGCACCGCCATTGCCCGCGCCCTGCTCCGCAGCCCGCGCATCCTCATCCTCGACGACGCCCTTTCCAGCGTCGACACCCACACCGAAGATAAAATCCTCAACCATCTCCGCGAAATCATGCGCGGACGCACCACCATCTTCATCTCCCATCGCGTTTCCACCGTCCGCAACGCCGACTCCATCGCCGTCCTCCACCAGGGACGCATCGTAGAACAAGGCACCCACGACCAACTCATTGCCCGTAACGGTTATTACACCGATCTCTATAACAAGCAGTTGCTGGAAGAGGAGCTGGCCGAAGTCTAACCGGTGTGGGGCGGACACTCTCGTCCGCCGACCGCCGAAGCAGATTCGCCACGAGCCGGGTCAACAAAAAACAACGAACAGTTCCCAGTCATACAACCCCGCGCGGAATAACTTGATCAGACAGGGAGAAGTATTGATAATGCTTGAGAGTCCCCAACAATTCTGCTGTGTCGCGGAGCGACCATGCGACGTCCACTATCGGCGTTGAGCGCATGCAGTCCCCTACCGAAAGGATCACCTATGCCTCGCAGTAAAGTGTGTCTCGCAGTCTGTCTGTTGGCTGTTCTGGCTTCTCTCCTTCTCCTCTTCGGTCCCACGGCGCAAGCCCAAAATGGCGCTCCGGTTCTGATTACCCAGAATGTGGACGAAAACAAATTGGTCACTCTTGCAGGCAACACACGGCCGGAGGCGAATAAGCAAAATGACCGCGGGTTGGTGGCTGACGATCTTTCGATGGAGCACATGCTGCTCCAGTTGAAGCGGTCGCCGCAACAGGAGCGGAAGCTGCGCCAGTTCATCGAGGAACTTCAGGTCCCGTCCTCGCCGAACTTTCATCATTGGCTCACGGCGAAGCAATACGGAGAGAGATTCGGGTTGGCGACCCATGATCTCGACGCGATTACGCGTTGGTTGGAGTCGAATGGGTTCAAGGTCAATGTGGTTTACGAGAACGGGCTGCTCATCGATTTTTCCGGGACGGCGGGTCAAGTGCGATCGGCCTTCCACACCGAAATTCACCAATTGGACGTGAAGGGCGTGAAGCACATCGCCAATATGAGCGATCCGCAGATTCCGGCCGCTCTGGCGCCGGCCGTGGTGGGAGTGGTGTCTTTGCACGACTTCAAGCCGCATACCAATTACAAGCCGCGGGCGAACTACACCGGCCCTGATGTCAGTTGTGACTTTGGGACATGTTATTTAGTGGCTCCAGCCGATCTGGCGATGATCTACAACCTGAATCCACTTTTCACCACGAGTATTTCAGGACAACGGCAAACGATTGTGGTGATCGAGGACACGGATGTCTACACCGCCGACGATTGGACTACATTCCGTACGACATTTGGCCTTTCGTCATACACCGAGGGCTCGTTCACGCAAATCCATCCGGCTCCGCCGAGTGGCACGAATAACTGCACCGACCCGGGAGTGAACCCGAACGGCAACGACGGGGAAGCGATCATCGATGCGGAATATGCCAGCGCGGCCGCACCCAGCGCCGCCATCGTACTGGCTTCGTGCAGTGACACGGACACGACCTTTGGCGGCTTGATCGCCGTCCAAAACCTTTTGAACGAAAGCAGCACGCCGCCAGCGATCATGAGCATGAGCTATGGCGAGTGCGAAGCCTTCAACGGCGCAACCTCCAATGCAGCGTTCAGCTCGGCCTTCCAGCAGGCGGTCACGGAAGGCGTGTCGGTCTTCGTTTCCGCGGGCGATGAGGGCGCGGCGGGCTGCAGCGCGGACACAATTCCACCTGAATCTATTGACACGTTTGGTATCGGAGTCAGCGGTTTTGCATCGACTCCTTATAACGTAGCCGTGGGTGGGACGGATTTCGGCGATACTTATGCTGGCACCAACAGCACGTACTGGGGTGCCACCAACTCGTCAACATATGAATCCGCCCTGTCCTATATCCCGGAGATTCCCTGGAACGACTCCTGCGGAAGCGTGCTGATCGCAACGTACGTCGGAGGCCCCGGCACGTTAACTTATGGAACGAGCGGCTTTTGCAACATCGCCCTCGGAGAACCCGGTTTGACCCAGTCGGCGGGCAGCGGCGGACCGAGCGGCTGCGCGACAGGATCGCCATCCGTGTCTGGCGTAGTAGGTGGGACCTGCGCGGGATGGCCAAAGCCGTCATGGCAATCGCTGGTCGGAAATCCCAGCGACACCGTGCGTGACATCCCGGATGTGTCGCTCTTTGCCGCCAACGGAGTTTGGGATCACTATTATCCATTCTGCTTCAGCGACCCTGACAACGGAGGCACTGCCTGTACCGGCGCGCCTGATACCTGGTCGGGAGCGGGGGGCACGTCGTTCGCCTCACCCATCATGGCTGGCATTCAGGCCCTGGTGAACCAGTATTCCGGCGGGCGCCAAGGCAATCCGAATCCGATCTATTACACCCTGGCGGCCACCGAGTATGGCGCAAGCGGCGACAGTTCCTGCAATTCAACTCTCGGGAATACGGTCGGCAGTTCGTGCATTTTCTATGACGTGACGCAGGGCGACATGGACGTGGTTTGCCAAGGCACGTACGACTGCTACCTGGATTCGGCCACATACGGCGTGCTCTCGACTTCCGACGGCGCGTATCACCCAGCTTACGGCACGCAAACGGGCTGGGACTTCGCGACCGGAATTGGGTCAGTGAACGCCGCCAATCTGGTGAACAGCTGGCCGAATATCTACCCCGCGACGACCACCACCGTCACATCCATCCCGAACCCGGCGCCTCCGGGCGCCACGGTGACCTTCACCGCCACCGTGACCCCCACCGGCATAAACCCGCCGACTGGCACCGTGACCTTCTACGATGGCAACACAGATCTCGGCTCTGGCACCCTGAGCACCGTGGGCAGTGCTCAAGAGGCTACCTTCGCAACCTCCACACTCGCTGTCGGGACGCACTCGATCACGGCCTTCTATGGCGGTGACGCGAACAACGCTGAAAGCACCTCGGCAATTCTGAGTCAGGTTATCGAAGTCCCCACCTTCACCTTCACTAACACCGGGAGCGCTTCGCATACAGTCTTGGCGGGTCAGACGACTCTGACTTATACCTTCCTCGCCACACCGACCTCCGCGTCCACCTTCACCGACGCGGTGAATATTGCGTGTTCTTTCTCCCCGACCGACCCGACCCTGACGAGCAGCGTTTGCTCCTATAGTGTGAATGGCGGCCCGTCCCAGTCTGGGAGCGCAACCATCCCGGCTGGATCCGGTGCATCAACGGTCACAATGACCGTCAAGACCGCCGGCCCCAACACCGGGACGGGATCGCAACTGCGGCACCGAGCTGACAACCGCTCTCCGTGGCTGCCGTTGGCGCTGCCCATCGCGGGTATTGTGATGGCTGGCTTCGCCGGACGGAAGGTGTCGAAGCACTCCGCGATTGCCGGCCTTTGCGTCTCGCTCGTGCTCCTTGGGTTTCTGGTTGCCTGCGGAGGCAGCAGCACGCCGCCGCCGGTGGTAGGCATTAGCGTAACTCCCGCCGGATCGACTGTGTGGGCAAACGGTCCCGCAGCCGACAACTGGCCACCTCAAACGGCGTCGTTTACGGCAACGGTCACCAACACCAACAATGTGGGTGTGAGCTGGACCTTGAGCAGCGCGGTGTCGTGCACAGGCACCCCGAGCCCTTGCGGATCGATCACCGGGACAGCCACGTCGACCGGCTCGACCGGCGCCTACACGGCTCCCACGGCGGCCGCGGGTCTCCCGGGAAGCGTGACCATCACGGCGACTTCCGCAGCCGACTCGACCAAGACCGCTACGTCCGCGGTAACGATCACACCCACAACCGTCCCCGGGTCGTATTCCATCACGGTCACGGCAACTGAGGGCGGCGGCGCTACACCGCAAACGCCGGGGGTGTCGCTGGTCGTGCAGTAAGCGACGCTTTGCAGTTGGCTGAGTTTTATTCGGGGCGCGGAGAGGTTCCGCGCCCCTTTTCTTTTCGCGCGGACCAGGCTGGAATCGAATCGCAGCCTCTCCAGTTGCTCAGCTTGGCTCCCTCAGGGCAATTACCTAGGACCACCATGGGCCGGGAAGGAAAATGCCGACCGCCGTAAAGTTTCGACTTCGAGTGTTTCGCGAGCACAGGCGTTGATGGGGAAGGTTTGGCCTCGTCGGAATCCATGGTCAGATTTGTAGGGAAACCCTACTCAGGTGCTGGGAATGCCGACACGGAACGAAGCAGACCACTCGTAAGTTATTGTATTTGCTCAGTGGCATCTGGATTGCTACTTCATTGGCGTAGCCGCTTAGCGGCAAGGAGGTCGATCTACAATGGCAAACGATTGGACATTCTGGCTCCAGGTAATGAACCTCGCGTTGGTCGCGGTCACACTTTTGGCGGCGCTCGTGGTAACTGGCGCTGTGGGCTGGGAGTTGTGGGAACGAAGGACGCACAAGACGCGTGCGACGGGAACCCTCGATGCGGAACTCTGGGCGATGTCGCGTGCGGACTTGCACACTCTATCCGTACCGGGGTTGGGGCTCACAATGGCGGACGGAGGCGAGAAAGTCGAGCCTTCGGAGGCCGAGTCTTCAGAAAAGAAACCGCGGCGGAAGTGAGTTATGACGTGCCCGTTTCTTAGAGAAGGCCGAGCGCGATACTGCCATGCTGCGCCCGTGCAGAAGTTGATCCTCGACGGGCCTGGTGTGGAGGCCGGCGGCGGCCGCTGCACCTCACCGGAATACCGGCAGTGCGAATTGGCGGCCAAGGACGAGGCACAACTGGAGCGCTGCCCACATCTGGAAGAAGTCCGCGTGCAGTATTGTGGCGCCGTGTCGGTTGCGAAGCTGGTACCCTTCAGCGACTCACAACTCTCGAGTTGCGCAAGCAACAGCTACCGCTATTGCGATTCCTATTTGTCGCTCGCGCGGCCACACGCGACGACTCCACCAGCACATCTGCAATACACCCCGAACCATTTCTGGCTGGACACGGAGGAATCCGGGTTGTGCCATATCGGCGTCGATGGGTTCCTGGCCAACGTGACCGGGAGCGTGGACGGCGTAACCTTCGTAACGCCGCACGGAAGCCATTGTCCCGCTCTGACGCTTACCATCAATGGAGTGGAATGGCCGATGAGTTTTCCGAACCCGTTGCTGATCGAGAAAGTGAACAGCCGCGTGCACAGCGATCCGGCAAGGTTGACTGCCGACCCTTACGGCGCAGGATGGTTGTTCGAAGGCTGGGAGCTGCCGGGCCGGACGCGCGCCGGGCTCATCTCCGGGCCGCAAGCCGCGGCCTGGCAGGCTGAGGAGTTGGAGCGGCTGGCGCGCGAAATCCACGAAACCCATGCCGTGGATTGCGATGGCGGATTGCCAGTACGCGGAGTGGCTCAGTTGTTATCGCGGCAGCATCTGGTGTGTTTGCTCCAGCATTTCTTTTCCACGAAAGGCTGGACGGTGGAGGAATGACTACGGCACGGACCACGGTTGTCCTCGGACTTGGGCTTGCGATCGCGCTGCTGGCCGGTTGGGTTGCGTTTCCGCGCGCGCTCTACGTGCAACGGCATCAGCCCCTCGAGTTCCTTCATAAGACGCACGCGGAAAAATCCGGTGTCGCAGAATGCAGTCAGTGCCATGCTCTTCGCGATGACGGCACGTTTGCCGGGATTCCTCCAATGGAGACTTGCGCAGGCTGCCACTCCGAGCGGATGGGAACGAGCAAGGCCGAAGCCATCCTGGTGGACAACTACATCAAGCCGGGACAAGAGACCCCGTGGCTGGTATACGCGCGGCAGCCGGCGAACGTCTGGTTTTCGCACGCGGTCCATGTGAAGCGCGGCGCTTTGGCCTGTGCCGAATGCCATGGGACGTATGGCGAGACCGACGAGGTGCGAGTTTATGAGCAGAACCGCATCAGCGGGTACAGCCGCGATATTTGGGGGCACTCGATGTCGCGCCTGCGGCGCGCGCCGGGCGACGGCATGAAGATGGGCGACTGCGAAGATTGCCATCGCCGGCGCAACGTCGAGGCGGGCTGCCTCGGTTGCCATAAGTGAAGGAGGAGCATGAAGGTCACACGACGAGATCTGCTGTTATTGGGTGCGGCTGGGACAGCGGGTCTGGTGGTCACACCGGTGCCCTGGAAGCTGCTGGATGACGTTTCCATCTGGAGCCAGAACTGGCCATGGATTCCGCAGCCCACACGCGGCCCGGTCGAAGTGAAACAGTCGTTCTGTACCTTGTGCCCCAATGGATGCGGAATGCGGGTGCGGATGGCCGCGGGGTGGCCCGTAGGTGTTGCCGGCGTGAGCAGTCATCCCATCAGCCGGGGAGCGTTGTGCCCCCTCGGATACGGCGCGCATCAACTGAACTGGCATCCGCAACGGTTGCGCACGGTGCGTCATCGCGCAAACTCTTCCTCTTGGGGAGAAGCCCGGGCGGCCTTTGCCAAAGCATGCAGTGAGGGCCGAATCGCGATCGTCGATGGCCAGCCGGGGCGTGCGGCTTCGTCCGTGATGAAGACTTTTGTTCAAAAGCGGGACGGCAGCTATCGTGTGGCGCTTGGGCCGGAGAGTCAGGCCCTAGCACCCTACGAAATCTGGAGCGGCGTGCCTGCTGCGGCGTTGGGTTACGATTTGGAGAACGCGCAGACCGTCGTGAGCTTTGGCGCGCCGTTGCTGGATGGCTGGGGAAGTCCCGGGCGGTTCACTCGATTGTGGGCGGAGCGAGCGGCGGGCATGGCGGACCCGCAACTGCGCCTGATTCAAGTGGAAGCCTCGCTTTCCGGAACTTCGCTTTCGAGGACCGCCGCGCGAGCGTGGCAGTGGGTGCCCGTTCGTGCCGGCGCTGAGGGCGCTTTGGCTGCGGGACTGGCGCGCGCGCTGCTCGACGAGCACCTTGTCTCTGTTTCTGCACGTGGCCCGATGCCGCCACTAACCGTCGCTCAAGCTGCCGAGCAGACCGGGCTCAGCACCGGCGCGATCGTCGACCTGGCGCGGACTATGATCGCGCGGCCTCCCGTGGTGGCGATCGCGAACGACGGCAATCCGGCGATTGCGGCATTGAATGTGGTGCTGGGCGCTGCCGGAGCGCGCGGCGGCATCGTGAGGAGATCGAAACACGCCGAGTCGTATGCTTCCGCCGAGGGCGTCATCGACTCTGCGCGCGCGGTGCTGATCGATTCCACCGTCCCTTGGGACTTTACGCCAAAGACAGATGCCGAGGTCTTCCGCTTCGCCGCGTGGGATGGAGGATCGAGCAAAGCCGATTGGCTGTTGCCGGCGCCGGGCTTTTTGGAAGAGTTGACCGATGTCCCCACCGCACCGGCGTCGGCGGTTGAGACCTATGCGGTGGCTCCCAGCCTGGTCAAGGCGCCGCCGGAAGTGCAGAGTGCCGCACAGTTCCTTGGCGGCATCGATCCCGCTTCGATCACGGTGGAGAAAATCATTCACACCCGTTGCGACGATCTCTTCCGCGGGCGCGCGGGAACTCTGCACGGACAGGAAGCGACACCAGTCGCGAAGGTCGAAAGCGTTCAGAAGCTCGAAGAGCAACTCTGGAAGGGAGCGGTCTGGATCGGCGAGCCGCCGCGTTCCGGCGACTTTCGATGCGAGTTGAAGGAATGGCCCGCGACCGGCAGTTCCGCGCGCGTCGTGAACCGGTCAAGCGTGAACTGGTCAAGAGCGTGGCTGGCGCCGGTTTTGCCTCCGTTGGTCTCGAAACTCTGCCAGGAGTCCAGCTTACGCGAAGCGCCGGAACGGAGGAACTCATGAGCGCCCGTTACGGCATGGCGATCGACCTGGATCGCTGCACGGGTTGTGGCGCATGCATGGTGGCATGCGCGGCCGAGAACAATGCGCCGCCCCTTCCACAAGCGACTCCTCGAACCGGGCTGACCTCGATGTTGGTGCGCCAGGTGTCGAATGGAATGGAGGGAGCAGCACGGCGCGAGGTGTTCATCCCGATCATGTGCATGCACTGCGAGCATGAGACGCCGTGTGTGAGCGTGTGCCCGCAGCAAGCCGTCGAAGTGGACAAGGCCACCGGCATTGTCATGCAGATGCCGCAGCGCTGCCTGGGATGCCGGTATTGCATGACCGCGTGTCCTTATCACGCGCGCTACTTCAACTGGTGGGATCCGGCGTGGCCTGCGGGAATGGAGAAGAGCCTGAACCCGGGAGTTGCGGCGCGGATGCGCGGCGTCGTGGAGAAATGCAATATGTGCCACGCGCGGTTGCATTCCGCAAGAGCGAAGGCCGCTGCTGCGGGAAAGCGGGAAATCGATCCTGCCGACTACATCCCAGCTTGCGTGGAGGCTTGCCCGACGGAGGCAATCCGGTTCGGTAATTTGGCGGACGAGAACGATCCTGTCTCTCGCGACGCACATTCCCCGGACGCATTCCGGATGCTGGCACGCCTGGACACCGAGCCGAAGCTTTATTACAAGTCCAAGGAGGCATGGGTGAGAGAGCTGGCAGAATCCAAATCCGGGCGCGGTCCGGAGGTGAAACATGGCTAGCACCGCCATGGCAGACAGCCGCTGGATCGCCCGAGGCGCGGAGCGAACCCCGCTCCCGCAATTTCTGCTCTGGCTGGCTCCCTGGGCGGTTATTCTCGCGCTGGGGATCTATGCGGCTGGGCTGTGCTTGTACTACGGGCTGAACCAGACGAACCTGGACAATCGCTTCGCCTTCGGCCTGTGGATTTTTCTCGATCTGGGGATCATTGCGCTGGGCGCGGGTGCGTTTTTCACGGGGTTTCTGGTTTACATTCTGAAGCGTACCGAGCTCCAGCCGATCCTGAACAGCGCCGTCGTCCTGGGCTTCATCTGTTACAGCGGTGCGGTTGCCGTATTGATGGTGGACGTGGGGCAGCCACTGCGCGCGTGGTTCACCTTCTGGCATCCGAATGCGCACTCGATGCTCACCGAGGTCACTTTCTGCATTTCCTGTTATTTGCTGGTGCTCAGCCTGGAATATGTACCCATCCTGCTGCGCAACCGCCAACTGCGCAAGCTGCCATCGTTCCTGGTCTTTGAACATCAGCTCCACAAGCTGGTGCCGGTGCTCGCAGGCGTGGGAACGCTGCTCTCGTTCTTTCACCAGGGATCGCTGGGCGGGCTTTATGGAGTGTTGCGCGGCCGTCCCTTCGCTTTCCGGGAAGGATTTCTCATCTGGCCTTCAACATTCTTCTTGTTCATTTTGTCGGCGATCGCTTCGGGACCGAGCTTTCTGATCCTGGTGACGGCAGCCGTCGAGAAGGTGACAGGACGACGGCTGGTACCGCAGGAACTGTTCCAGCGCCTGGGATTTATCTCCGGCGTGCTTCTCGCGATCTACGTCGCAGCCAAGTCGATTGACACGCTGATATGGTTGAACGTCACTTCGCCGTCGGTGGGCTTTGCTCCGTGGCAGTACTACAACTACAAACCATTTGGCCTGCCGATCTTGTTTTTGGAGATTGTTGTTTTTGGCCTGCTCCCGGCGTTCCTGCTGACCTACCGCCGCTCCGCAAAGCGGCGTGGATTGCTTCTGAGCGCGGCGGCGCTGGCTTGTGCGGGCATACTGCTGAACCGCTTCGTTCTCACCGTGCAAACCCTGGCTTTGCCGACTTTGGCTTTTGACGATTTCTTGCACTACACGCCTAGTTGGCAAGAGGTAGCCAGCTTCGGTGGCGTGATTGGATATGGAGTAATTGTCTACTCCCTGTCGTATCGCTACCTGCCGCTGTTTGCGCAGTCTAAAGGAGAAAACACGCATGTTTCCGGGAGTTGATGGATTTCATTGGAGTTTTGGCCACATCCTGTTTCTGTCTCTGTTCTTTGCCGTGGCACTGACCATTCTGACGACAGTTGTCTCCGCGGTGTGGCGCACTATCCGCGACTTCCACGCCAATCGAGCCATCGAGATGTGCTGGAAGTCGGACTTTGCGGAGTTGCCGGAGACGGAACGCCGCTGCCGCCACGAACTTGCGGGCAGAGTGATTTCCAGAACGTGCGACAACGCCTTCGATTGCCGTCAGTGCAGCAAATACTCACAGTTCGCGGTGCTGCCGGCGAGAGGAGTCGTGCGCGACCTGGGGCTCGATTATTCAGAGGACCGCTTCTACCACCGCGGCCACACCTGGGTGAAGCCGGAAGAAGACGGCACGTTCACCATCGGCCCCGATGAATTGGCTGAGCATCTGATCGGCAGTCCCGATTCCATCGAGATGCCCGAGCTGGGCAGTGAAATAGAGGTCAATGGAACCGCCTGGCGGATGAAGAAGAACGGAAATGAGATTCGGGTTCGAGCGCCCATTGAGGGGACGGTAGTTGGCATCGGAGGCCCGAAGGAAGGCTGGTATCTGAAGATGCGTCCACGGCTGAATCCAAACGACCCGGCGACGCTGCGTCATCTTCTACGAGGAGCCGAAGTGCATGGGTGGCTGTCTCGGGAACTGGAGCGATTGCAACTGCAACTCCGGGCGCCAAACACTGCACCCAGCCTGGCAGACGGCGGAGTGCTGCTACCTGGCCTGATGGACGCCGTTCCGGAAGCCGACTGGGGCACCGTGCTGGCGGACACATTTCTGGAAACTTGATGCTTCGGCGCTTGACCGGCTGCGGAAAAAGCCAGTCGAGGATGCGAGAAGCGCTCCTCGGGCGCTAAGGCGCTGACACTTTTCAAACGCTTAACAGCACGCCTGAAGGCGTGCCCTTCCCGTCGTCCGGCGAATGAGATCGCGGTAGGGACAACCATTGCTGATTGCCCCCCGCACGGACCCGGACGTTCGCTCCTTAGCGCATCCGGTTCTTATCGTGGATGACTGGCGGCGAAGCGAACGGCAGGATAAGGATGGAGCACTCGCGGTTCAGGAAGCCAGCGTGCAGCCAGAGCGAGGGCACGTGTCCAAGAGAACGGGCGCTGGTTTCGGCGGCGAAGTGCATGTCGCCAATGTCCCAGTATCCGCTCCCGGAATGTGCCCAGACTGTCGAGGTTTCCTGGTACCGCATAGTCGTTGAAGTGGCCCTGCACAATCGACTTGAGCCATGAGCCGGTCTGACGCACGGGATCGTGCATACGCGCACGGAGCTGCTGCTTCATCGCCCGCAGTTTCGCCCGCATGCGTTTGCGAATCGTCTTGCGCTTCACCGTGAACCGCCCTAACCCGTTCTTCCCGCTGATGTGCGTGAAGCCCAGAAAGTCGAACGTCTCGGGCTTGCCTTCCCTCCCCCTTCTCCGCCAACCATGCTTCGTCTTTGTTCGAAGGGTTCATAGGTACTATGCCGCCGTGTGACTCCTCGGAGACGTACATGCGGACCTTGTGGCTCTGGCCTTCGCCCACCGACCTGCGGCCTGGTTGAGCCGCAAGTGTCTCCGAGGTCTCCCGGTTCTCGTGCATGAAGTTTCTAGGCGTGTCTGGGGTCTTCGACTACGCCGGACTGAAGCGGAACTCGCCTATCGTTCCGGTTCATGTTGCCTTCCCCGCATTACAAGGACGTCGGCGCCCGGGTTGCATCTTTTCGGAGCTCCATAGCCCACCCCACCTATTCCCCTGTTTACGCTTCGCCTTGTACCTCGCGGTACCCAACGCAAAACTCGGGGCCGAGCGGATCGCTACTCCTTACTCGTAAGAATTTTCCATTCTCTGCTTCATGCCGGTTTAGCCCGGCGCACTGTAATCGGGATGTTACAACAGTTAACCGAAAGTAACGTGGTCAGGCCGTTCAGGACCACCTAGCTTTTAAGCATGGCTGCTCGTCCGATGGCGCTCTCACAGAAGTGCTCGGTAGCACCCGTTGCAGGAAAAATGTGTTTGAGACCTTAGAAGAAATACGCGAGAAGTCTCAGCGACCGCTGGATCGTGGATGGCCACTTTTGATCTACAGCATGGACATTGTCATGGGTCTGTTTTACATGATCGACGGGGTGCCAAGGCATCGCCCGCTTGGGGTTGTCGTCGGAGCCGTCGTGTTCCTGCTATCTTTGATTTGGTTGATAACAACCATTAGATCGCCAGTTCGGGTGAGCAGGCGCGATTTCTGGGTTCGCAGCCAAACTGTGATCTGGATCTTGATGGCGTATCAGGCGGCCTACACTATTACTCCTATTGCTCGCTGACGTAAGCAGGCGTTAGCGCAAGCTTGCGCCGTCTATTCGCCTCTTCTCGCGTCAACGAAACGGTCCGTTGGGTTACCGTTCGCGGGGATCCCATAGGGGGACGCTTTTGAAGTCACATTAAGGAATTCCGCATCGGATGCACTTCCTATTTTTTGCATCGTTGAAAAATGAGTGTCAAAGATATAGTTTGGAATTACCTTCCGCGAAAATGTCGGAGTGCACCCGCAGTGCGGTCGTAAGAAATAAAGGTACGTCAGGCGATATTTTGGGGGCGGACCGGACAGCTCTCGGATGCAAGTCTCACCATTGACGTGGAAGGCATGAGGAGGAGAATTGGTGAAAAAGATACTTCTGCTGGCGAGTCTCTTAGCGATTTCCAACTTGTCCCTATTCGGTCAAACCGTAGAGCAGCCGCGCAGGTTGCATCACAAGGAGACGTTTGCGGTTCACGTGCCACCCCAGGAAGCCCCACAAGGTTTGACCACAATCTACAGCAGCCTGGGGACGGATCCTAAGAATCTTTACAACTACATCGACACCTGGCTGGTTTCGGGACCAAATTCCGTAGAGGGTATTGCTGACTTCATCGCAATGCGCTTTACCCCGGGATCAAACTCTCATATTTCGGAGGTGCAGGCCGCCGTCCTCTACTACGGAACTGGGGCGGACCAGGTAAACCTCAGCATTTATGAAGACAGTAAGGGCCATCCGGGAAAACTGCTCGCGGGCCCTGTGACCGTGACCAACCTGCCCAAAGCCTTCAGCTGCTGCCAGCTTGCCGTCGCCGACTTTGCTTCCGTTCCGGTTAAAGGTGGAACCCAGTACTGGGTAGTTGCCAACACCCCTAAGACTGGCCAGGGAAGTGACTTCTTAGGCGAGTGGGCGGGGGCAGTTTCGCCGGTGCTTACGCTAGCCGCTAACGCCGCTCAAACCGGTTGGGTCGCTTTTAACGGGAATGGACTACCCGCGGGAGCCGTACTCGGAACGGTTCCCTAGGCGATTTGCGGGTGTGTTCCCCCTGCGGGAAAATCTGGCCTAACGCTCCCATGATTAGCTTCGAAATCACCTACCTCCCGATGGGAGCTTCGCCTCTTACCGCAAAAAAAGGAAATCATAACTGTTGTTGACGGGCGAACACCCCTTGACCCACGAAGGGGGCATTTTGAGTGGAATTGATTCCATAACAATGTCGGCTCCCACGCCCGAGTAGACTTTGGTGGTGCCAACCAACCAAGGCTCGGGAGAAAAGGAGCCGAACAATGATCATTATAGGAGCGGATTACCATCCGGGCTTTCAACAAATTGCGTTCGTGGATATGGAGACTGGGGAGTTCCAAGAACGGCGACTGGAGCACCGGGAGGAAGCGGAGAAGTTTTATCGCGATCTCCGAACCCAGGGAGCCACCGTGCGGGTAGGAATGGAAGCGAGTGGGCACGCTCGCTGGTTTGAACGGCTGCTCGGGGAACTGCGGTTTGAGTTGTGGATCGGGGATGCCGCCGAGATTCGCACGAAGCGGGTGCGCAAACAGAAGACGGATCGCCAGGACGCGGAGCTGATTCTGCGCTTGTTGGTGGAAGACCGTTTTCCGCAGGTCTGGGTACCGAGCTGGGAGAATCGAGATCTGCGGCAACTGCTGTGGCATCGTCACCGCATGGTGCAGGCGCGGACGCGGATCATGAACCAGTTGCAGGCGGTGGCGCTCAACGAAGGACTGCGTTGCAAGAAGCGACTATGGCGAGACGCCGGGCGGGAGCAACTGGGGTCGTTCCAGTTAGCCCCGTGGGCGAGCCGGCGACGGCACGATCTGCTGGAGTTGCTGGATCGACTGACGCCCACGATTGCCGAGTTGACGCAAGCCATCGAGCAAGCAGTGGAGAGATGTCCTGAGGCGCGGCGGTTACAGACGCATCCCGGAGTGGGTGCACTGACGGCGTTGGCCTTCGTGTTGATCATCGGCCGAGCGGAGCGGTTTCAGTGTGGCAAGCAGATCGCGAGCTATCTGGGACTGGTGCCGTTGGAGGAATCGAGCGGGCAGCGGCGACGGCTGGGCCACATCACGAAACAGGGCAACTCTTTATTGCGCCTCTTGCTGGTGGAAGCGGCGCAAGTCACGGTGCGCAGCGACCAGGAATGGCGCAGTAAGTATTTCCACCTGGCGATGCGGCGAGGACGGAAGATCGCCAAGGTCGCCATGGCGCGGAGACTGGCGGTTCGCATGTACTGGATGTGGCGCAAGGGATGGGATTACGAGCAGTTGAAAAAGTTCGGTTCGCACGCGGGACAGCCCGGAAATCGCGATGGTGTGAGGTAAAACACCGAGTAATTGATTGGGTATCCCGCTCCCCTTCACGGGGGAGTTCGAAGTAGTAATCATGATCGAGGTTGCGACCGAAGAGATGCATGGGTCGAACTGAGTTTCTGACCTGGAACCGATTACGAGCGAGCCTTGGTTGGCAGAGCAAAAGCAAAAGCTTCAACTAGAGCGAAATGGCGCTCTTCTCCGAGTGCATGCCGCAGTGTGCTCGCAAAGTACTTGACACCGCCGACATTGTTAGAGACGCGATATTACAACAGTGGGCGAACCCGGAGTTGCGACTCTGTTTTTGGCGCGTGCCTATGCAGGGTTATTTTGAAGACGGAGCCGTAGCCCGTCGCGCCGCCTCCCTGGGTGGTGCCATAGAGATGGCCCGCGTTGTCCATAATCAGGGCACCCGAGGGGTTGGAACCGTCGCCGTTCGTGTAGCCCGTGAAACGATGGATGATGGCTTCGGCTCCCCCGTTTGAGCTTAGCCTGAAGACCGTGCCGCAGCCAATCTCGCTGCAATAGTTACTTCCGCCATTCAAAGTGGTGCCATACAAGTTGCCCGCACTGTCCATGATCAAGGCCCCCTGAGGACTGGCACCAAAGCGATCTCTGCCGGTGAAGCTGTAGAGGATAGTCTCAGCCCCGCTTGGGCTCAATTTAAAGACCGTGCCACAGCCATCATCACAAACGCTATCGCCCCCGTTGGATGTGGTGCCATAGAAGTTGCCTGCACTATCCATGATCAAACCTGCAACGGGATTGGCCCCGTCACCGTTCGTGCCGGTGAAGCTGTAGAGGACGGTTTCGACCCCGCTTGGGCTCAGCTTGAAAATTGTGCCCTCACCATTCGCGCCGCCCTTGGAGGTAGTGCCATAGAGGTTGCCGTCGCTGTCCATGATTAGGCTCGCATCCGGCCAAAACCCATCGTTATTCGTGTTGCCAAAACGATAGAGGACGGTCTCCCTCCCGGTTGGGCTCACCTCAAAGACTGTGCCGCAGCCCAAGGAACAGTTGTTAAGGCCGCCACCGCCCGTAGTTCCATAGAAGTTTCCCGCGCCATCCATGATCAGGGCCGCATCGGGAGATGCGCCGTCGCCTTTCTTGTTCCCAAAACTGTAAAGGACCCTTTCTCTACCGCGTGGGCTTATTTTGAAGACTGTTCCGGCATTGTTCTTGCCTCCAAACACCGTGACGCCGTAAAGGTTTCCCGCGCCGTCCATGACTAGACCTCCATAGGGGTCATTGCCATCGCCATTGGTACCGGTGAAGCTGTGGAGGACGGTTTCGGCTCCGCTAGGGCTCAGCTTAAAGACCGTGCCGTCACCATTCGCACCGCCATATACCGTGGTACCGTAGAGGTTGCCCGCGCTGTCCATAATCAATGCCGACGCGGGATAATACCCATCGCCATTTGCGCCCGTAAAGCTGTAAAGGACAGTTTCGCTTGCGGCGTGTGCGGGATGGGCAACGATAAGCAGCAACGAGGAAAGAACAGCTAGTATCAGAACTCGTGTTGCTGACGCCCGCCACTGTCCAAGTGGGCCTTGTCGTCCGAATGCTGGGGCGACAGCGGAATTGTTCCGCGGATGCTTTTCTACTGACCGTGTAGGTGCCCGGTGCATAATTACTTCCTTTGGAATAAGTTGGCCTTTGCGCTCGACTCGATTCTCGCTCAACGCATACTTTGCCGGAATGCGTTGATTCTTCCAGACAGCATCGTAGCAGTTCGATAGGAGATCCGCGAGTGCATTTATTGCCGCACTGGCCCGCGACCGACCGCGTCATTACAGCCCAAGCGGCGGCTCCTCATGGAAAATGCAGGTTTGTTTAACAACTCACGGGCACGCCGAAAAAGACTCCTCCAGCCTGACGAGAGCAGTCAATTTACGTAAACAGGCGCTCGTGGACAGTAATGAGTGAGCCGCGATAGAGCGTTGTCTGGACTGAAGCATTAGAGCGTTTTAGTCAGCAGCCTAGGCTTGGGTCGCGCGTCCTCCTGAGAGATCGGTCATCCCTTGACACACGGAGTTATACTACATATTAGTAACTAACTAAGGCGCCCAGGCGCGCGCAGAATCGGCCTTTATTTGCCTCTGCGATAGCTACTTGACAAATCGATCGGGACGACACCGGGGGTACATAGCTCCCTGCAAGCTAAGCCCTTATTCCAGAATACTTTAATATAAGTCCCTATTTTTCAAAGACCAGACCGGAAAGTTCCCGCTAACCTTCTGATTCTTATAGACCAGGGGGGAGGGGGGTAGGGTAATCAGTCAGTAAACTTACGCAGAAACACCGAGTCGGAGGCTACCCCCAGCTAGCTCGGTCTAAGAAATGTTTTTTGGCAGATCACCGGAGCAAGATTGCCGGCAGCAAGATCGCTGGGAGCAGTTTCCCTGACGGACCGCCGCTCACCCCGGACATCACGGCATTTTTCGCTGTCTGATGCGCCGCAGGCTCAGTGCGAGATCTCGTAGTGCTTGAGCTTGTCGTAGAGCGTCGAGCGATCGATGCCCAAGGCAGCGGACGCCTCTTTAACGTTGCCGTGTTTCCGCTCCAGTGCGGCGATGATGGCCTGGCGTTCCAGTTCGTCGAGAGGAACATCGGGGACTTCCCAATTCTGCAGCAACGCGGGGCGCCGCTGGAGCCATGAGAAATCCTGCTCGTCGAGCGTGCCGTTGTGACAGGTCACAATGGCGCGCTCGATTACGTTTTCCAACTCACGGACATTGCCCGGCCAATCGTAGGCGATGAGCAGCTTCAAAGCTGCCGCAGAGATGCCAGTGATATCCTTACCCAGTTCGCAAGAGATGTGCTGCACGAAGTGTTCCGCCAACAAGGGAATATCCTCGCGCCGTTCGCGCAGCGGCGGAATGCGAATCTCAATCACGTTGAGGCGATAGTACAAATCCTCACGGAACCTCCCCTGCTTGACCTCCTCAGCAAGGTTCTTGTTGGTTGCGGCAATGATCCGCACATCGACCTCTACTTCTGCATTGCCTCCGACGCGGTAGAAGCGGCGCTCCTGCAAAACCCTCAGGAGGTCGGCCTGGAGCTTGGGCGAGATATCGCCGATTTCATCGAGGAGGATGGTGCCTCCGTCCGCCAGTTCAAACTTGCCTTTCGCTTGCGTGGCGGCGCCGGTGAAGGCGCCCTTTTCATAGCCGAACAACTCGCTCTCGAGCAAGGTTTCGGTGAGCGCGGCACAGCTCACGGCAATGAACGGCTTTTCGGCGCGGTTGCCGGAGAAGTGGATGGCTCGCGCCACCAGTTCCTTGCCGGTACCGCTTTCGCCCCGAATGAGCGCCGTGCTGCGCAGGCTGGCGATGTCCCGCGTCAAGGTAAGAATCTCTTCCATGCGCGGATTCTTGGTGATGATGTCGCGGTGGCGATATTGACGGCTGAGCTTCTTGCGCAGAATCGCATTCTCGCTCTGTAACTTCTTGAGCTTCAGGATGCGCGAGACCAGCATCGAGATTTCCTGTGGATTACAGGGTTTGACGATGTATTCCTGCGCGCCTTCTTTCATGGCCTGAATGGCGGTATCGACGGTAGCGTAAGCGGTGATGATGATGACGGACGCTTCCGGCCGAATGCGATGGGTCTCCATCATGGTCTCGATCCCATCCATGCCGCCGGGCATCTTCAAATCGATAAAGCAAATGGCGTAATCTGTCGATTGGGCGAGCTCAAGCGCCATCAGTCCATTGGACGCGGTGTCGACGTGGTAGCCATCTTCGCGCAACCAAGCAGCCATCGACTCACACATCACCTCTTCGTCGTCCACGACCAGGATTGGCCAACTCTTCTTCATACTCCTCCTTGCGAAGTAAACCGCTGCACCAAACGCAGTCCGCAGCGCGCACAGTATTGTTCCGCCTTGGCATCCACCAACTCGATGTGCGTGGCGAGGCTCATCGCACACTTTGGCTCCGCACAATGGGCAAGTCCGAAGGTGTGCCCCAACTCGTGCAGTACCTCCTTGACGGTGCGCTCGCGCAGCAGGCCTTCATCCGCGGGAAGCCCGTAAAACTCCTGGTGCAAACGGCAGAGCGAAACCACGGCGATGGGACCATCAAGATGCGCCTGTCCAAACAGAAAAGTGAGCATCGGAATCGCCAGGTCCACATCGGTGACCCCAAGAACCCGTGTGGCATCGGGCGGAGCATATTGAGCCAGCATCTTCATGATCTCTACCGACTGGTATTGCCCTCGCTTTCTGTCATAGGCGGCTTCCGGAAGCGATAAAGGAGGCAATCGCCGAAGGGGAAGGGGAAACCACTCGGCGGCTGCGCTTTCGATCCATTCCAACGCTCCTTCGGGCACTCTCCCGATCGCCACGAGACAAAGAGCATTCACACGCCATGTACCTGCACTTCTCTATCTTCGGTAACGCTGCTTCGCGACTTCAGTGGGAGAGTGACCGTGAATGTTGTGCCTTGGTTCAGCTGGCTGGTGACCTCGACTTCACCTTCATGAGCCTTCACGATCCCGTACAGCACGGCCAGCCCCAGACCGACTCCCTTTCCATCGGCCTTGGTGGTAAAAAAGGGGTCGAAGATCTTGGGAAGGTTTTCCGGAGCGATGCCTTCGCCGGTATCCCCAACGCAAAGCTCCACGCTGTTCCCATCCGCCGGCAAGCTGGTGCGGATGGTAAGTTTGCCTCCACCGCGGGACTGCATGGCCTGAGCGCCGTTCAAGACGAGATTCAGAATCACTTGCTGCATTTGCGACGCGTCGCACTCGACCGGTGGGATGTTTTCCCCCAATTCCAGAACAATTTCGGCGTTGCTCAGCTTGAGTTTGTGTGCCGCCAAGCCGAGTGTGGTGCGAACCAGCTTATTCAGATCCGCAGGCGCCCGCTGCGGGCTGGAACGGCGGGAAAATGCCAGCAGGTCCGAGACGATGCGTCCGACACGGGCGGTCTCTGACGAGATTAGGCCAAGGTATTTGCGGAATTCAGCTTCGCGTCCAGGCGGGAACTCGCCATTGGCCATCAGGCGCTCGAGCAGCATGGAAAGATTGAGCACTCCAGAAACGGGATTGTTGATTTCGTGAGCCACACTGGCCGCGAGCCGGCCGAGAGTTCCAAGGCGATCGGATTGGACGAGCTTGCGATGCGCAACTTGCAGTTGCTGGGTGCGCTCATCCACCTTGATTTCCAGCGTCTGCTGCATTTCGTTCAACTCGGCGACAGCTAACTTCAAGCGCTCGCGCATCAGGTTGAACGAGTCCACCAGTTCATCGAGTTCCTGGCTTCGACGGGTGACTCTGATAGGCCGGTCCAGTTCCATGGCGCTCACGGTCTTCGTACCCTCGATCAGTTGTCGAATCGGGTTGGCTACAAAGCGCCGCGTGAACAAGATGATGAAGGCCGCCCCGATACTCACTTCAAGCGCTGTTGAAATGACGGCTTGCAGCATCATGGCCCTGGTCTGTTTCTGGACGGGATCCAACCGCAGAGCAATATCCACAACGCCAAGCACCTTGGTCGATGCGCGGTGAGCATGGCAACTGGCGTTGCTGCATGAAGGCTCGTTGTAGATGGGTGTCACCATGTTGATTGTCTTGACGCCATCCGGCGAAGTAGCATAACGAACGCGCGAGTCATGAATGGGCTTGTTCTGAGCTGGTCCTTTACCGTGACAACTAATGCAGATTTCGTCGGATGAGCTGGTAAACCCCGGTTGCTCGCGCACGTCGGTCGAGAACATCAGCCTGCCCTCGCGATTGAACATCCGGATCCGATCAACCCCTTGTTTGTCGGCAATCCCGCGCATGATCTCGTACGCGGCCTTGCGGTCGTCATCGAGCATGGCATGCCAGGCGGCGCCGGTAATGCTGCGCGAAAGCTCATTCGCACCCAGGATCATGGTCTCTACTAAACGCTCCTTCTGGGTGCGGTAGTTGAAGTATCCGCTGACACAACTGATGGCAACGATCAGTACGGTGAGCGAAAGAATCAGCTTTGGGCCAAGTTTGCGAGGCACCTGGGCCCTTAACACCTTGTTTGCCCTCAGCAACAGGGTGCGGACAAAGCGATTCATAGGGGTTCCCCTAGCTTAAAGCTACGCAGGAAATGGACCCCTTGCAGTGACTTTCACCGCGCCCACGAGTGATCTCGGTCACAGGGGATATCTGTGTTGCTTCAGGCCGTTGGGGTAGCGCCGCTCGCAATAGTCCTTCGCAATTCCTGCTGAAAAGCGGGCGCGGGGAAGAATGTTTTTCCGGGAAACCAGCCTCTTGCGGCAACAAGAGCGCTAGAAAAGGTAAAGGCTGTGACATTGGTTATGCTCTAGCCATCAGCTCCTGCGAGGGAGCCAATAGCGTGGAGACATGCACCGTCACAGCCCTTGATGCGATCACCGCTTTCGCGGTCCCAAACCCCAACTCCTCCTCGCAGAGCCGTCGGTTTTTTCCGGTCTGGCTGCCCCTCGGGTTGCCCCGCCGGACTGATCACTCAGCTTACTTCGGACTGGCAAAGGTTTAATTAAGCCAACCCTTTCAGCCGTCGACGCAAGCCACCTTAGAGAGTTGCTGGAAAATTGTCAATGCCCTTTTTCAGTGCAATCGGCCTCCTGCGATGGATCAAAACCTGGAAACGCAACCCATTGAATCGTTAACCCTTGATGAATGGGAGATTAAATTCTTTCCCATTTATCCACAGGAACGTCCACAGGCGCCCGAAGGCGCTGGCGACTGCCAGCAGCCGGCGCAGGAATCAAGCAAGCATCTTGACTCCGGAAACTACGTGAGGCATGGTGGAACCAGCACAATGTCAAATCTCGTGGCCTACGTCGATGGCGGCTCTCTCGGGAACCCGGGCCCATCTGGTATTGGAGTGGTAATCGACGGTGCCACAGACGGCACAATCAGAATCGCAAAGTGGATCGGACACCAGGACAATAATGTCGCCGAGTATGTTGCTCTGCTTGAGGCACTGCAATGTGCGCTGGGGCTCAAGGCCAGGACGCTGCATGTGTTTTCAGATTCCGAAGTAGTGGTCAGACAGATGAAGGGCGAGTACAGTTGCCGCAGCCCGCAGCTCTATTCCCTGAATTGGATGTGCCGGAAATTGGCCCGGTCCCTCGATTTCTCCATCTCCCACGTTCGTCGCGAGCACAACACTGAGGCCAACGGTTTGGCCAGCGCGGCCGCCCGCAAGAGGCTTTGCTCCGATCAGTCTTATCTCGCCTAACTCACTAAGAACCTAAACCGCTTTGCCAACCTTCGCCTTCTTTGGAACCGTGGGAGCCAACTGCGCCGGCCAGTCCTCACCAACAACGGAGTTGCGATTGAAATCTTCCGTGTTCAATTGAGTCTTCCGATAGCCTTTTCTGCAGCCTCCAGTATCTTGCCGTCTTTTGCCACCCTGGTGAGGGTGTTGATGTCGTCGAAGAGGGGCCGGTCTTGATCGAGTCTCTTCACATGACTGCGGACAACCTGGTAAGCCGTCTCCGAGGCAGGCGAGGGTTTGACCGGCGCCCGCAGATCGAAGGCCTGAGCAGCCGCCATCAGTTCGATCGCGATGACGTGCCATGCGTTCTCCAGAATCTGCCGGGTCTTGATGGCCGTAGTCATGCTCATGGAAACAAAGTCTTCCTGGTCGGCGGCGGCTGGAATGGAGCCGGTTGCCGCGGGGTGACACAGCACACGGTTCTCGCAAACCAATGCTCCAGCCGTGTACTGGGAGAGCATAAGGCCGGAGAACATTCCGGCGCCTTTGGTAAGGAACGCAGGCAGCCCCATCGACAGATGAGGATTCAGGAGCCGATTCAGTCTGCGCTCGGAGAGAACTGCCACCGTGGTCACCGACATGCCGACGAGTTCAAGCCCAAACGCCAACGGAGTGCCTTGGAAGTTGGCGCCGGTGAGGACCAGATCTTCGTCCGGGAAGAAAACGGGGTTGTCGGCGGCGTGGTTGAGTTCGATCTCCAGCATGTGCCGGCTCCACTGGAATGCGTCTTTGGCAGCGCCGATGACTTGCGGGCTGGAACGGAGCGAGTAGGCGTCCTGCACTTTCTTGCCGGGCCGCTTGAGGAGTTCGGATGCTGCGGTGAGCCGGCGGATGTTCTCGGCGCAGGCCTGCGCTCCGGGATAACCGCGCACGGCGTGAATTCGCGGATCGTAAGCGGCCATGTTGGCGTTGAGGGCCTCCAGAGTCATGGCCAGGCAGACTTCCTGCGTCTTGAGCCATCGGTCCGCATCGAAGAGTTCGAGGCAACCCATGCCGGTGGTCAGATCGGAGCCATTGATGGTGGCCAAGCCATCCCGTTCGCGGAACGCAATCGGCGCGATTCCAGCGGCTGCTAAACCTTCTTTCGCCGGCAATCGACTTCCCTTGTAGAACACCTCGCCCTCGCCCATGAGCGTAATGGCCATTTGCGCCATTGGGGAGAGATCTCCGCACGCGCCCACCGACCCCTTCTGGCACACCACTGGAGTGACGCCGCGGTTGAGCATCTCGATCTGGATTTCGACGACCTCGCGGCGAATCCCGGAATGGCCCCAGCAATGAGTGTTCAGGCGTGAAAGCATGCCCGCGCGCACATCTTCTTCGGCGCAGGGTTCACCACAACCCGCGGCATGGGAGTAAAGCAGGTATTTCTGGAATTGTTCGACCTGCTCCGGAGTCAGCACGACTTCTGCCAGTTCGCCAATGCCGGTGTTGACCCCGTACATGACTTCGCGGGTACGGATCTTCCGCTCGAGCAGGCCCCGGCACTTGTCGATCCGTGCGACCGCGTCCGGGTGTAACTGGATTGGCTGACGCTGGCGGGCGACAGCAGCAACATCCTCAATCTTCAACGAATGCCCGTCTAATACCACACCGATTCTTGCCTGGTTCGACCGCACTTCGTCCAGAACGGTCATACACTCTCCCCGCGTCACGTGGCGATACACTGAACCGTCGACGGCTGCCTAGTCCGACCTGGTGGAGCACTCTGCAATCCAGCGTGCCCGGCTCCAAAATGTTGTGACCCGAATCACCCCAGGCCTGGACGCTCCACCCTCCACCACCCTCACTTCTCAATCAGGCAGTAGTCGCCAACCTTCTCGGCTGCTTCCGGTTTGTCTTGACTCCCCCGATACATCTCAACATTTTTGCAATCGTACATCCCGTAGTTCTCGGGAAGTTGAAGCATCAGGTAGTCACCGCTGGGCAGAGCTTTGCAGGTGCTCGATCCCTCGTTGCACTGCAGGTCAAGAGGTTTCCCGCCCTTAAGGACGTGAACAATGACAACCCCCGTTACAACGTCCGAGCCTTTCACCTTGACCGGCGTTTTCTCCTGCGCCAACGCTTGTGCGGTAGCCAGGACGACGAAAGCCGCGGTCAACACAGCCAACAGAGAAACGGTTCTTTTCACAAGTGCCTCCCCTAATGCGAAGACTGCTCAAACTCCATTATATTGTCGGGCCTGGGGCAGTCCTCTGTCTGTGATCTATGATCACTTGTCTGTGATCTCCGATCACAGGAAGAGAATACAGGGAAACCGGCCCTGCCGGCCCCTGTGTTTTTCGCTTTCCAGTTTGGCTGCAGTGAGGCAGCAGCGAATCTTCACCAGCAGATTCGGGAAGAGAGTACTGCATGGGAAGCCAGAGCGTTACGTGCTCGGGCTTTACAGGCTCGAACGCAGTCATAACGATGACCGGAAAATGTTGGACAATCCGCACGGCATCATCGAACGCAAGAAATCCGGAGCGCGGATCCCCGATCCGCGCTCCGGCACCGGAACCAGGAGACCGGGCTCACGGCGAACTTAAACTTCCTGCAGATCGCGTTTCTCCTGTCGGAACCTGACATTAAACCTCAACGAGGGCAACCCTCGCCGGGTTGTTACGGCTGATAAATCTGCACGTAGTCGTACACGTTCCCTTGGAACTGAATTGCGTAGCTCCCGCCGCCAATACAATACAGTTTCCCTTTATAGACGGCGGAAGACATGTCGGTTACGGTTTCAGGCATGGCCGCCAGCGATTTCCATTTGTTCTTCGTGAGATTGAACGATTCGTTCACCGTGATCGCGTTAGCCGAGTCGTCGTTGCCGTCGGAGACGTAGAGGTTCGCGCCGATGACGCCCGTGCATGAGCCGTTGCGGGGCGTGGGGTCGGAGGTAAGGCGCGACCAGCTATTGGTGGTGATGTTGTAGGCTTCGTTGTCTCCGGTGTCGCCGGAACCGGTGTATCCATCGGCGGCCACGATCGTGGTTCCCATCAATCCAGCCGCGATCTCTGACTTGCCGTCCAAGAGCGGCGCCTCATCTGTCCAAGTGTCGTTCGCCGGATCGTAGCTTTCGACGGTGGTGATCCTCTGCTCGCCGTTGGTATTTCCCCCGATGACATAGACGATGTTGTTGTACACGACGGCCCGCGCACTACCTTGCGCGGTTAGCATTGGGGCTTTCGAGATCCATGACTTTGTCTTTGGGTTGAAGGCCCACACGGTACCGCAAGTATCGCCGCAGCCATAGCCGCCGAAAACGTACAATACGTTCTTCACGACGGCGGAGGTTGCGCCCCAGATGGGACTTGGCAAGGGCACGCCCGTGGACCAGGTATCGGTGGCCGGGTTGTAGATTTCGACGTCGGCGCTGGTTTCGTTGGCGCTATTAATTCCCCCGACCATATAGATTTGATTCTTCAAAACCGCTGCCGTCGACCAGGCAATGGGGGAAGGCATCGGCGTGCCGGTCGTCCATGTATTGTGGACGATGGCGGGCGCGGCAGAAGTTTGGGCTGCGACCGATATTGCCGCGATGAGAACTGCGAGCATGGTGAGCGCAATTGCGGCCATGCTGAATGTATTAACTTGTCGTCGAATGCAATTCATGGATTATCTCCTTGATTAGTACTTGAAGACTAGTACTTAAAAATATGAGGTCTTTTGCATTTCGGGGGATTGCGCCGAAGGTCTCGGCAGTCTCTGATTCCGGAGCGCGGATCCCCGATCCGCGCTCCGGCACCGGGAACCAGAAGACCGGCTCACGGCGATGCTATTGTTTCGCGAAAGCTCCCCCTCACTTAACTACCGTGAGCTTCACGCTGCTCTTCAGTGTGCCTGAAGGCGTGGAGACTGTGACGTATCCCGTGGTCGTGCCGGTGGGGATTGTCGCCGTCAGGTAATAGTCGGATTCCACCGTGAAGTTCGTAGCCGCGACGCCATTGAAAGAAACGCCGCTCGCTCCGGTGAAATCCTGGCCGAAGATGCCGATCGCCGTGCCAATCGTGCCCCGCGGGAACTGCAGGATGATATACGGCTTCAGACCCGTGTTGAAGCTGTAGAACACGCCGTGTCCGATCGGTTGGCCGTTGTCGCCGCCCTGCTGGGTCGTGCCGTAGAAAATTCCGTTCGGATGGAGCGCCATCGGCGAACTTAGGGCGCATCCGGTCACCGAATTATCGGGGCACGCGCCGTCTGGGTTGGTGAAGCCGTTGTACAAATCCGTGTAAACACCTTTCGTTGTGATCTTGTACAGGCTCTCCGCGCCGCAGCCCCAATCAAAGCAGTTGGACGGGCCGTAAAGACTGCCGTCCGTTCCCAGCGCCAGCGGATTGAATGGGTAGGCCACGTCGTCCACCGCATAATTGAAGCTGTGCAGATACGCGATCTTGCCAGCGGCGGTCAACTGGAAGATTGTTCCATACGAGTAGGTGCCGTTCTCAGACGTTGTGCCGTAGAACTTGCCGTCGGCACCCTGGATAACGCCCGCCAGAGGCTCGTAAGTATTGACAAAGCTATAGAGCACCTTAACCTTGCCCTTGGACGTGACCTGGAAAACCGTGCCGCCGTTTTGCCCGATGTTGCCTCCTAGCTGCGTTGTGCCGTAGAAGTTGCCATTCGCGGCGAGGGTGAGAGGGCCCGATGGGGTTTCGCCGTCCTTCGACGAATACCCCTGGAAAACGTGCAGCGTGGTCAGGGTGCCCGTCGGCGTGACCTTGAAGACCGATCCGTTTGTGGGGCCAGTGCAGGACCCCCCGTTGGTCGATGTCGTCACGCCGTAGAAGTTTCCGTCCGTGCCCAGAGTCAACGGGCCGGGATAAACGGAGTCGTTATAGTCCCCCGACCAGCAGGATGGCCAGGAATACAGAACGGTGAATCCAGACTGCCCTTGGCTGGGATCGTACTTGAAGACGATGCCGCTGCCGCCGGTAGTCCAGCCGGTGCCTCCCCAAAACTCACACGTACCGTAGAAAAGCCCGTCGCTGCCCAGCGTCAAGCCGGTCAAGCACTGGGTTTGACTGGGGCTCGTGTCCGCCCAAAACACCGTCCCCGAGCCCTCGGGCGTCATCTGGTAGATTCCAGAGTGGCCGTTGGGATTCGCAACGGTGCCGTAGAAATTGCCGTCGCGGCCGAGCGCAAGCTGACCCATGGGAAAGCTATTAACCTCGTAGTTATCCCCGGCCCCGAAGTCGTAGAGCGGGGTGTAGGTTTGAGCCTGGGCCGGGCGAGCTACTCCGGCAAATAATAGTGCAAGCATGGTGAGCGCCATTGCGGCCATGCCCAACTTCTTAACCTGGAAGCGACTGCGATTCATAGAGTGTCTCCTTAAGAATGTGAAAATATGAAGTCTCTTACGCTGGGGAGGCGCGCCGAAGGTCTCCGCCGCCTGTGGTGCGAGAGGCGTGCCGAGGCGCTTCGAACACGGCGATCACTCTCCACGAAATGCTGAGCGCCGTCAATTCCCTGCGGGTCACGGCTCAACTAAACTCCGGTAACGCAACAAGTCCCTTATTGTCATTGTGATGCAGCGAATGGTCACGCCGTTTCGGGAAGTCCAAAGTGAGGGCCGCCGAGCCCAAAATCAGGTAGTGCCGCACTGTGCGCTCCTATGCTAAACTGATCGTCTCCCGCCCCCGAAACTGCGAACCTATGCCCGCAGGTGTTTCCTCAAATTCCGCAGTTCGTTTTGGAGTATTCGAGGCCGATCTGCGCTCGGGGGAACTACACAAGTGCGGAGTCAAGGTCAAGATTCAGGAGTTGCCCTTTCAGGCCCTGAAGCTGTTGCTCAGCCATCCCAACGAGGTTCTCAGCCGCGAGGAAATTCGTCAGAGCCTCTGGCCGGATGGCGTATATGTGGATTTCGACCGCGGCGTGATCAGCGCCATCAATCGTCTGCGCGATTCGCTCGGCGACTCCGCCGAGAACCCCGTTTTCATTGAAACCGTCGGACGCCGCGGTTATCGCTGGATCGCGCCCACCTACGTGTCGGAACCGCCGGCTGAGCCGGCGTTTGATCCCCTGCCCGAAGTGACAGCCGCACGCGCTCCCACGCCGACCGGGCATTGGAAATATCTTGTTGTCTTGCCGGTCATGGCGCTGGTTTTGGCGGTCTGGATCTTCTGGGCGAGAGATGATTCATCGAATCGCTCGACCAAGGCAAGTGCGCTCGGATACGCTTCTCGTTCGTCTGGATCCGGCTTCGCTTATCCTCATCCTCCCGCCAATCGCGAAGCCGAAGAATTCTACCTGAAAGGGCGTTACTACTGGGAGAAGCGGACTCCCGACAGCCTGAACAAGGCCGTGGACTCGTTCACGCAAGCCATCGTGCACGACCCAGGCTACGCGCCCGCCTACGTCGGACTCGCGGATTGTTACAACCTGCTGCGCGAATACACGGTGATGCCGGCCTCCGAGGCTTATCCGCGCGCCCTGGCCGCCGCGAAGAAAGCGGTTGAACTCGACGACCAATCTTCCGAAGCGCACGCCTCGCTCGCCTTTGTGTCCTTCTTCGGGATGTGGGACGCGGCCACCGCCGATCGGGAATTCCGGCGGGCGATCGATCTGAATCCCAATAACGCCATCGCCCATCACTGGTATGCGACTTATCTACAGTGCCTCCGGCGTTACCCCGAGTCGTTGGCGGAGATCGAGCGCGCCCAGGCTCTTGATCCGGCTTCGAAATCAGTCCTGGCGGATAAGGGCATTCTTCTGTTCGGTGCGGGCCGCCGGCAGGAGGCCATCGCCCTGCTGAAGCAGATGGAAGAAAACGAGCCCGACTTTATTTCTCCCCACCGCTACCTGAAGGGCATTTACATGGAGACGGCGGACTATCCTCATTACCTTATGGAAGCAAAACGTGAAGCGGTTCTGATGCACAACAGCTCAGCCCTCGCCATCGCCGAGGCAGCCGAGAAGAGTTTCGCCGCCGCCGGCGGAAGAGGCCTGCTGGAGGCCCTCTGCCTGCAACAGCAAAAACTCTATGATCGTGGTTTGTTTTCGCCCTACCGGCTCGCGGAGACGTACTCAGTCCTGGGCAATAAGCAAGAGGCGCTGCGCTACCTGAAACTCGCCTACGATCAGCACGACCAAGAGGTGCCCGACATGGCGAGCGATCATGTTTTCGATAACCTGCACGACGAGCCCGCCTTCCGGCGAATACTCGCCGAAGTAGGCCTGCCCCCGCTCAACTAACGCGAACCGCGACTGTCTCACCCCACTCCCTGCACCATCGCCTACTCTCCTGTTATGATATGCGGCGCTCATGTTTCCACGTTCTTATCTAAAGCGGATCCTAGCCCCGCTCGCGATTTCCACCAGCCTGTGCGCGCTCCCTGTTCCGAAAACGCCGCCCGCTCTGCGCACCGTCCGCATGGTCCAGCAATCGATCCCCATGCCCGACGGCGTCCACCTCTCCGCCACTCTCTACATGCCCGACAACGCCAAGCCCGGAGAAAAATTCCCCGCCCTTCTCGAATATCTCCCCTATCGCAAAGACGACGCCATGGCAGCCCGCGACTATCCCATCCACGCCTGGTTCGCCGCCCGCGGATACGTCAGCGTCCGCGTCGATATCCGCGGCTTCGGCACGAGCGAAGGCGCGCCCACCGACCGCGAGTATTCCGAGCAGGAACAACTCGACGGCGAGCAAGTCATCGCCTGGTTAGCCGCTCAACCCTGGTCCACCGGCAAAGTAGGAATGTTCGGTATCTCCTGGGGAGGCTTCAACTCCATCCAGCTCGCCATGCGCCGTCCGCCCGCGCTCAAAGCCATCCTGGCCGTCGATGCCACCGAACAACTTTTTCACGACGACATCCATTACATCGACGGCATGATGCACTTCGACGAGTTCGAACTCAACATGGACCTTGCTCCCGCCATGACCGGAGCCCCCGACTATTCGCTCGATGAAAAACTTCTCGGCCCGCGCTTTGAATCCGCGCCCTGGTCCCTGCTCTATCTCAAGCATCAACGCGACGGCCAGTTCTGGCGCGCTCCCGTTCGCCCGCTCAACGAAATCAAAATTCCCTGCTTCTTAATCGGAGGCTTGCTCGACGGCTACCGCGACTCCATCCCCCGCATGTTCGAGCAAGTCAAGGCGCCGCTGAAAGCCATCGTCGGCCCCTGGAATCACACCTTCCCCAACGACGCCGAGCCCGGCCCGCAAATCGAATGGCGAGATCAAGCCCTCCGCTGGTGGGATTACTGGCTCAAGAACCGCAACACCGGAATCATGGAAGAACCGCCGCTGGCCATCTACATGCAGGACTGGCACGCCCCGGATCCCCACCTGAAAAACGTGCCGGGAAAATGGCGCGGCGAAATTGGCTGGCCTCCGAGAAACGTCGCCAACACAACGCTCTACCTCTACGACGCTCACGTCCTCTCCACCGAGCCCGCTAAGGCCGCCGTCCACGAACTCCGCTACATTCCATCCGTCGGCGTGGAGGCCGGATTCTGGTGGGGAGAACTTCTCACCGATCAGCGCCCCGTCGACGCCTTCAGCCTCACCTACGATTCCGCTCCGCTCAAAACTGACCTCACAGTGCTCGGACGCCCCCACGCCCTGCTCCAGGCAAGTTCGTCGGCGCCGCAAGCCGACTGGTTCGCCCGCCTCTCTGACGTAGCGCCCGACGGCACCGTAACCCAAGTCACCGGAGCGGGACTCAACGGCGCGCAGCGCGACAACTCTTCCGACCCCAAAGACTTAGTGCCCAACCAGACTTATGCGTTAGATATCGAAATGCACTTAGCTACCTGGACTTTCCCCAAAGGCCATCGCATTCGGTTAATGGTCTCGAACGCGCTCTGGCCCATGATCTGGCCAACTCCCTATGCGATGACGACGACGCTTCAACTCGGCGGAGATACGGGATCACGCCTGACCCTGCCGCTAGTCCCACCCTCGATGTATGCCGCCCCGCAATTCGCGCCCCCCGAGCCCAATGAACAACGCAGCGACTTTCAGTCCGCAGGCTTCCCCTGGCCCGGCGATTGGAAAACCGAGCGCGACGAACTCAATGGAAAAGCAAAAGTTACCTGGACTGGAAAGTCCGAAGAAACTTACCCCTGGGGAAAAGAAACCGACCTCGAAGACATTACTTACTTAGCCGACGATAACCACCCCGAAACCAGTTCCGTCCAAGCCGAAGCCGAAATCGTCATGGCCCTCAAGCAACAAACCCTAACCTGGCAAGGTCACCTGACCCTAACCAGCGATGGCCAAAACTTCTACTACAAATACACCCGCGAGTTATTCAAAGACGGCCAGCAGATCAGGCAGAAGACCTGGCAGGAAACGATTCCCAGAGACCATCAGTAACTGCGGGGCGCTGAAATTGCCAGACCCCTACGACCAACTTGAGGAGTTCCCCGTTACCTGCGCTTTCTCCGATCCAATCGCCCGCCGCAACAATTCCAGAAACTGCTCAATGCGCGCTTCTTTCTCCTCCGGAAACGGTCCCGATTTCCGGAACAATCCCGGATCTAACTCCTCTGTCAGCAGCGCATCCTGAAACCGGTCCATCGTCCACTCCAGAATCGATCCGGTCATGTCAACATCCAGATCCGTCCGTAACTCTCCCCGCTTGACTCCGAAGCTCACAAATTCACGCCATCCGTAGGGATCCTCCGCCACCAGAAACCGGTTGATCTCCCTCCGCAACGCCAGATCTGTGCCGTAGTTACCCACCAGATAGATCCGGTACGACGACCAGTTATCGCGCACCATGTTCTCGGTGCGCTCCAGCCAGTACCGCAGCAGCTCAAAAAACCCCCGCTCCAGCACCGCCGCCGGAGCCTGCATGTATTTCGGAAACGACTGCACCGCCTTCTTGTATGCCTCGAAGAATAATCCATCCTTGCTCTTGAAATGCTGGAATACCGACCCCTTGGCAATGCCTAACTGCGCCGCAATATCTTCCACCCGCGCCGCGCTATATCCGCGCTCCGCAAAATGCCGGATCGCCACCTCCACAATCCGCGCCCGTTTCGCTTCCGAGCGCGGACGCGGCTTCCCGTCCCGCCTCATCTGCGTCGGTTTCGCCAGACTGCTCGTAATTCCTTCCATGGCCCAACTCCTCCCAATTGTCTTTGACCCCCGGTCAATGAACGATACAGTACTCCCAAACCATTTTTCAATGGCTTTTTCCATGGCCTTTCGCTAGCTTCTTCCACCAGAGTCTTTTCTCATTGTGACCAATGGTTATCCAAATGTCTTGCCCAGCCGAACATGTGAGGACGGGCGCATCGCGAGCCTGCCCTGAGCAAAGTCGAAGAGTCCAAGCCGAGCAAAGCTCGGCCCCGCTCTTTGGCTGCCAGACCACCTTAGCTGGAGCAGCGCCGCACCATAGGTATGGTAGAAGTGGAAGAACCAAGGATGTGTATCAGGGCATCGCATTAGCGATGCCGAAGTTCCCTGAAATCAGAGGCCCCTTCAGGGGCTGACCAAGAAAGGAGATTCCAAATGTCCGAAACCGCTCAACAGTACACGCAACGCATCTTAGCCAACGCCCAGGGACAAGACCCGATCAAAGCCCAATCCGCCACCACGAAAAAACTGGCTCGCCTCATCAAAGGCGTCCCCACTGCCAAACTCCGCAAGCGCCCCGCGCCCGATAAATGGTCTGTCGCCGAAATCCTGGCCCACCTTGCCGACGTCGAAATCGTAATCGGCTGGCGCCTGCGCTCCATCCTCGGAGCTCCCGGAACGCCCGTCCAAGCCTATGATCAGAACGCCTGGGTCATTGCCGGACACTACGAAAAACGCGATCCCCGCAAATCCATCGAACTGCACGGCGTCGTGCGCGAAGCAAATCTCGCGCTCCTCAAATCGCTGTCTCCCGATCAGTGGAAGCACCACGGCCAGCATGCCGAGCGCGGCCAGGAATCCATCGAGCACATCGTCCGCATGGTCGCCGGCCACGATATCAACCATATCCAGCAAATCGAGCGCATCCTGGCACCAACAAAGTGACCGGATCTCGCACAGGAGTACTTGTCGGCGACGGTGGCGCTGACGCAGCCCTCGCGGAAACCGCGACCTGAAACGGCAGAAAAGGCGTGGAAGATGCATTGCGAGTGAGGCGGCTGTCCTAGACGAGCTAGAGTTCGCGTTCTGAAGCATTGTGAACCTTGGGGCGGTGATGGCGGTCACGGATTTTTGTGAGATTCGAATTCCCATTCCTGGGCTCGGTGGACGCGGCGATGACGATGGAGAGGATGTCAGCGCTGAGAACACTGCTACAGTAAGAGTGTGCACACCGACGAGCCGGAGGTGCAAATGAAAACTCCAGGAAAGAAGGCACGCCATGCGTATCGCGGTTGTCGGTTCAGGGTATGTTGGGTTGGTGACGGGAACTTGTTTTGCGGATCTAGGGCACGAGGTTGTCCTGGTCGATAACGACGAGAATAAACTCGCGGCACTGAGAAACGGCGAGGTGCCGATTCATGAACAATTTCTGCCTGAGTTGCTGGCGCGGCATCGGGGAGAGCGCATCAAGTTCTCCGGCGACTTGCAGGCGGCCACGCGGGCGAGCGAGGCAGTGTTCATCGCGGTCGGGACACCGCCGACCGAAAGTGGGGACGCGGATCTGTCATATGTGGAGTCGGTGGCGCGGGAAATCTCCGGGGGCGTGAGCGAGTACACGGTGGTGGTGGAAAAGAGCACGGTTCCGGTATACACGAGCCAGTGGATTCGGACCATCATCACGAGGAACGGGGCCGATCCGTTGCGGTTCGATGTGGCTTCGAATCCGGAATTTCTGCGCGAAGGGACGGCCGTTACGGATTTTCTCTATCCCGACCGCATCGTGGTGGGAGTCGAAAACGAGAGGGCCGCGGAGGTCATGCGCCAGATCTATGGGCCGCTGACCAGCGGATGGTACTACGGGCGGGGAGATGCGATTCCGCGTCCGGAAGCGGCCACGGCCAAAGCGGCACCGCGGTTGATCGTCACCAGCACGAAGAGCGCGGAACTGATCAAGCACGCTTCCAACGCATTTCTGGCAATGAAGATTTCTTTTATCAATGCGGTGGCGTCGATCTGCGAATCGGTGGGCGCGAATGTGCAGCAGGTGTGCGACGGAATCGGGACGGATTCGCGGATTGGACCGGGATTTATGAATCCGGGGATCGGGTATGGAGGGTCGTGCTTTCCGAAAGATCTGATGGCATTCCGGGCAGTCGCGAAGGAAAACGGATACGACTTCCGGCTGCTGGAAGAAGTGATTCGTATCAATGAAGATCAGCGGCACCGGTTCCTGCGCAAGGTGCGGAGCGTGCTGTGGACTTTGCGCGGCAAGCGGCTGGGCGTGCTGGGGCTGGCGTTCAAGGGCGGGACTGACGACATTCGAGAGTCGCCGGCGCTGCTGCTGGTGCAGGAACTGCTGCGCGAGGGCTGCCACGTTTGCGCCTACGATCCCGCGGCGATGGAGCGGGCAAAGGAGGTGCTGAAATCGGGCGTCGAGTTCGCGTCCAATGCGTATGAGGCGGCGGCGGGCGCGGATGCGCTGCTGATCCTAACGGAGTGGGAAGAATTCGCGGCGCTCGATCTGGAGCGGCTGCGGACGCTGGTGAAGTATCCCATCGTGCTGGACGGGCGGAATCTGTACGATCCGGCGGTGATGGTGGAGCACGGATTCTCTTATTACAGTGTGGGGCGTCCGGCAGCGTTGACGGAGGAGTTGACGGCGAGTACGCTTCCACAGAAAAGGGAGCGCGCCTGAATTCATGAACACGCGAGCTGTGAACACACAACGCGCGCTGGTGACTGGGGGAGCGGGCTTTCTGGGGTCGCATCTGTGCGATGGGCTGCTGGGCGAGGGCTATCGGGTGGTCGCGGCCGACAATCTGCTGACTGGGAGGCTGGCGAACATTGAGCATCTGCGGAACGATTCGCGATTCGAGTTTGTGGAGAAAGACGTTTGCCAGCCCGTTGAGTGGGGCGCATTGGATTATGTGTTTCACTTCGCGAGTCCGGCGAGCCCGGTGGACTATGCCGCACACGGGATCGAAACCCTGCGGGTGGGATCGTATGGAACGTTTGAGGCGCTCGAAACGGCGCGGCGGTGCGGCGCGAAGTTCATGATGGCATCGACCTCGGAGTGCTACGGGGATCCGATGGTGCATCCGCAGACAGAGGCGTATTGGGGGAATGTGAATCCGATCGGGCCGCGGTCGGTGTACGACGAGGCGAAACGATTTTCGGAAGCGGTGACGATGGCATATCGCCGCTATCACCGGGTGGACACGCGAATTCTGCGCATCTTCAACACCTACGGTCCGCGGATGCAGATCAACGACGGGCGGGTGATTCCGAATTTTATGTGGCAGGCGCTGCGGGGCGAAAATCTTACGGTGTACGGCGACGGCAGCCAGACGCGCAGCTTCTGCTATGTGAGCGATGAGGTGGATGGGATTCTGCGGCTGGCGCGATCATCGGAGCATGAGCCGGTGAATGTTGGAAATCCAACGGAGTTCACGATTCTGGAGTGCGCGCGGAAGGTAATTGCGACAACGGGGTCGGCGAGCCAGATCAGGTTCGAAGCGCTGCCGCAGGACGATCCGAAGCAGCGGTGTCCGGATATTTCGAAGGCGAAGCGGCTGCTGGGATGGGAACCGAAGGTGGAGTTGGAGACTGGGCTGAAGCTCTCGCTGGAATATTTTCGCCGGGCGGCGGCGGAGAAGGAGCAGCCGGCGTAACGGGCATTGCCTCAGCGGCGTGGTTCGTCTAGCGTCGGACCACCAGAGAGAACTGCGAGCAGGCGCAGAATTTCTTCGCGCTCGAATGAGTCTTGGAACATGAAGCGCACGCCCATGCCGAAACCGGGATGGGTGGCCAGCACCTGGCCCCTGATTCTCAATTTGGTGTCGGCAGTGCGGACCACAATCTCCACGCCCGACTGGTTGGAGAGTGGGGATGGCATCTCGACATAGCAACCCCCCTCGCTGATATCGGAAAGCGTGCAGCGATTGGGGACGTTGTTGCCGAGACGGTAGACTTCCGCCCCGATCTTGCAGGCGAAGCGGTGCTCTCCGCGGCGGTTGCCGGCATTGGAAAGGAGGACAGAATCCTCCGACTCGGACCTTTTCTCACGCAAGGGACGAGACCGGTTTGCCAATGGCTGAGTCGCAGAAGACTTGTTTGCCGACGACTGGGCGGGCAGTCCGGTTGCCGGGTGGACATTATTCTGCTGCAGCCAAGTCTGAATGAGGCGCCGCGAAGACTGGGGCACGTCGAGGAAGCGAATTCCGGTGCGGCTGCTGGCGTCCTGCCAGGCAACCTCTCCCGACAAGCGGACCAATTGCTGCTGACCGGGAAGTGCGAACTCAAAATAAACCTTGCAGGCGGGCGGAATTCGGTTGGCAACTTGGAGCGAAGTTCCGCCGTCGCTGAGGTCGGTTAAGAGGGCGTTCAGTTCAGGCGCTCCGGGATAGGCGACGTTGGCGGTCGAACTGACAGGCGTGCGCGGAGTCCGGCGGCGTTCGCGGCGCATGAGGCTGCGGGCGGCGCGCAAACTGATGCGGGTGCGCTCGGAAGAAAGCGGGCGATAGAGAACAAAGTTGGCGCCGAGTCCGAACACGGGGCGGGCGTTGAACTCGCTATCGACGACGGCAATCAGCATGCTGGCGCGGTTTTTCGCGGAGTGACGCAAGCGCGCCAGGAATTCCTCGGAACTCGGGTCGTCGCGATAGTCGAGGACAATGGCGTCGTAGTGCTGGCTGTCGAGGAGTTCCACTCCGCGGGAAATCGAGGGCGTGCGCTCGACCGCCATCCCCAACTCGGACAGGATGAGCGTGAGCAGGCTGGCGGAGTCCTGATCCGGGCACACCACGAGGGCGCGTAGATCCATAGTGACAGCATGGTAAAAGAAGGTCGGCGCCAACGACAAGTTACCTGCGTCACGGTGGGAAGCGCAATTTAGATTTTCTTCTTAAGTTTCTTACTTCCTGGTTTTCTTCCGGCTTTTGAGCGCGCGCTGGGTCGCGACTTTCGTCATCTTTTGATTTCTGTTGGCGAGGGATAGGCTGACAGGGATGTTCATGGGATCTTCTTTGAGCGCGAGCCTTTAATTAACAGACTCAACTTCCAACATGCGGGGTGCGGTGAAAAGGGAGTGCGCTTTCGCAATCGAGAGATGCAGCACGATCGTAACTCTCCTGGAATTACCTTACGAAAAGACAGTGTACGAAGGGCCGGTGTACCCCAGTACTTTGACGTACTACGGTGTAGTTCCTAACATCGAGTTAGTCAGGCAGGGGGCCGGGACGGCGATTCGCAAAGAGTCGCGGGCGATACCGGGCCGACGAATCTCAGTACCACGAGCTTGTTTTGACGATCTTGTTTCAGAGAGCGGGGAGCCGCAGATGCGGCGAATGTTTATGAGAAGCCTGGAAACAGATGCGAAGCATCGCAGGCATTGGGAGAGCGGCTTCAGCCTGATCGAGATGCTGGTGGTGGTGGTGATTTCCATGATCATCACGGCGGTCGCGATCGTGAGTTTCGTGCCGGCGATGAAGTCTCAGCATGTGACCAATGCGTACAACACGACGCTGGCGGCGATGCGCCAGGCGCGCGACGCTGCGGTGGCGCAGCGGACGTCCTACTCGGTAACTTTTGCAAATAACACTGGCGCGGCCAGCACGATCGTGGTGGCGCCGGCGCTGTACACGGGGGTGTCGAGTTGGCAGGGCGAGATGCCAACTTTCACTTATCAATTGCCGCTGGATGTGACGTTCCAGACCAATTCCGCGATCTCCGCCACGGCTCCTCCCGACAGCGGCGCGGGGGCGTGCTTCGGCAGCGGGGCGAACGCGATCGATTTTGGCTGGACCGCGGCCAACTCATCCTGCACCACGGGCGGAGGGCAAAGCGTAGTTTACTTCTGCCCGGACGGTTCGGCGCAGACTGCGTCGTGCAATGAAACCGTGAATGGAATCGTGTATTCGACGGCGGGAGGGTATTCGGTCAACTGGGACGATGGTGTGGTGTACATGGCGCGCACGGGAGATCTGCTAAGTTCGCGGGCGATAACGCTGTGGGGCGGAACGGGGCGCATTCACGGATGGCGGCTCTACCCCAATGGAGGAGGCTATCAATGGGTACGGCAATGATGGGGCGCGGCGGCAGCGCTCGCGCGCGGAAGCAAGCCGAGAGCGGATTCTCGCTGCTCGAAGTCATGATCTCGATGGTCATCCTGACGGTGGGACTGGTGAGCCTGCTGGGCGTGTTCGGGCTGGCCATGGCTACTACGCAGACCTCGCAAGAGAACATGATCGCCAAGCAACTGGCGAACGAGGCGTACGAGAGCATCGTGACCGCGCGCAATTCGTCGCAGCTTAGCTGGGACCAAATCCAGAATGCAAGCTCCTGCGGCAGCGGCGTCAACCCTACTAGCGGCGGCATCTTCTTGAGTGGGACGACTCCGATCTACAACCGGGGAGCGGACGGAATCGTTGGGACGTGCGACGACATGGTTGGGGGCGAGCAAACCCTTGAAGAACCGGGACCCGATGGGAACTATGGCGATGCGGACGATGTGATGATCCCTTTGACCCCCTATCAACGCACGATTACGATCTCGTCGCTGCAAGACGGGAACGGCAACACGATATCTTCGCTACGCAGCGTGACCATCACCGTGCAGTACACGACTCCCCAGTCGAACCAGCAAAGAACCTACACCCTGAATTCGTACATTTCGCAGTACCAGTAAGTACAAGGTGAGTTATGGGCGATCGATCGACAAAGCGCGAGCGTGGATTCAGCCTGCTGGAAATGGTTGTCGCCATGTCCATCGGAACGATACTGATGGGGGCGGCAGTGCAGCTTTACAGCCAGGGAGTGGCCGCGACCTGGACGGTTTCGCAGCGGGCGGAGCTGCAGCAGGATTTTCGCGCCGCCTCCAACATTCTGACGCGGGACATGAGCCTGGCGGGGGCGGGTCTGTCTGCCCATTCGGCGATCGAACTGGCGACTTCCACGACCATTCCGATGTATGGCTGCGATCAGACAGGGGCGTGCTACCTCGGCAGCGGCAACAACGCCGCGGGGACATATCCCTTGCAGAGCAGCGGCGCACCCTATCTTTATGGGCTGATCACGGGATTCGAAGGCGGGCCAACGCTGAGCTCCAATCCGCAAGCCACCGATACGGTCACGGTGGTCTATACCGACAGTAATTTTCTATTGAACTGTTACACGGCGACGGTCACCAACGCGACGACCATCACCTTCTCAATACCCCCCGGTACGCCCACGCCTTGGCCATCGGGTTGTGTGTTCCCACCCGGCGTGACCACGCCGCAACTTGTGAACGATGCCGCGGTTGGGCTGACGGCTGGCGATGTGATTTTGCTTGCCAATCCCCAAGTGGTGGCCGAAGTCACGGGCAGCCCCACTGCGTCGGGCACCACCTTCACCGTTCCCTTCGCCGCCAGCGATGTGCTGAAGATGAACCAGGCGGCAGCCAGCGCCACCCACAGCCTGGCCGGTGTGACTGCGGGCACCGCAACATCGGCACAGCGGCTTATGGTGATCACTTACTACCTCGATAACACACCCAGCCCACCGCGACTGATGCGGCAGGTCAGCGGACACTCCCCGATGCCGGTTGCAGAAAACATCGTTTACATGAAGTTCAGCTATGACCTGTACAACGCCACCACCGGTTTGCCGGCGGTCAACCAGTGCAACCCCGGCAACAACACCACTGCCTGCAATCTCCTTAACGGTTCGACTGGTTCGGCTGGACTTCTGGACAACCAGATCACCATGATCAACATTTTGCATATGGCGATGGACAGCACGTTGAAGGGCGCGAGGGGCGGTTATCAGGGATTGGATTTGGAGACATCGGTATGCCCGCGGAACCTGACGTACAACGACAACTATAACAACAATTAGCGGCGGAGATGGCGAAGAGGAGAAAGAAGAAGAAGAGGAGCAATACGATGGGGAACGGCACCATGGGGGGTTACGGTATGAAGAGCGCGAGACGGCACACCAAAGGATTCACGCTGATAGCGTCGTTACTGCTGCTGTTGCTGATTTCGGGGTTGGCGATCGGACTGCTGATGATGGTCAACGCGGAAAACAGGGTGGGTGGTTCCGACATGCAGAATGACCTCGCCTTTCACGCCGCCGAGGGTGGAATCGAAAAAATGGCCTCGGACCTGGCCCTGGTATTGCAGAACGCGCAGTCCACCACGGCCAGCGAAATCTGTGGCGTGGGCGGACCAACGTATGGCGGTTCGGCCTCCAACGAGCCGGCGATCACAGGGGTCACCTGGATGGAATATCAGGTGACGCCGGGGGCGCTGGGGTCGGCTTGCCCCGGATCGATTCCGAAACCGGCATCAGGGAGCAACTGGAACCAAATCGTTTCCGGACCGAACCAGGGCTTGTGGGCGCAGGTCATCCCCATCAGCATGCAGGCGACGGCGGCCCTGCCGGGCGGGCAGGAAGTGAGCATGATACGGAGCGCGCAGATCGCGCTGATTCCGGTGTTCCAGTACGGTGTGTTCTCGGAAGGCGATCTGGCCTTCTTCAGCACTCCCGATCTCGATTTTAACGGACGCGTGCATACTAACGGCGACCTGTATCTGGGCGTGGGGGCCAACCACACTTTGACGTTCCACCACAAACTGGAGGCCTATGGGAACGTGGTGGAGAATTATATTCCGAACGGGGTGACAGTTGGCAACGCCGGCGACACCGGCAAGGTGTACATTCCGACTAGCGATCCGGGTTGCAGCACTCCTCCTGCGTTGCCGACAGACCCGTTGCACCCATCGACAAATTGCGCGCTCAAGACCACCAACGGCGGCACGAACTACGGGGATGGCAGCGTGCAGGGCAAAGGCGGAAACCCGCCGCAATCGACCTATATCCCGGCGAGTGGGAACGACACTTGGACTCCATTTTCCGCGACCACCACCAACCACAATATCATCAACGGGAACTATGGAAATCAGGGTGCCAACCAGGCAGGGACGGGGTCCCGCGACCTGGCGATGCCATTCGTCAACGGAACCAACTTTCCTTACGAAATTATTCGCCAGCCACCGGCGGGCGAGGATCCCATATCGGCGCTGGCCACATCGCGCGAATACAACATGGCGCAGATTCGCGTGCTGCTGGCCGACGATCCGGCGGAATTTCAGAATGGCACCGGATCTTCCGACTCGAACAACGTCCGCTTGGCGAATGTAGCGCAACATTCGGCGACGGCAACACAGTATGGAGTCAACCTGGTTACCGGCAATTACGGATCCGGGTTCACGGCCTCTGGCACAGGCTATAACTTGTACTTCGCCACCGCGTCGAACGCGGTTCCAATTGACTGCAGCAGTTCGACTCTGTGCTCAGACTGGCCCTATCCACCGGCGCAATGGACGAGTACGCTGGCGGCGACGACGAACAGCCCTGTTCCCTTGCTCTATTCGAACACTGCGGTCGCCGGCCCGTATGACACGGCGGCCAGCATTCCTACCCTCGATGGATCGGGCAACATTACCAGCCCCCTCCCGCCCGTCATCCTTTGCCCCAGCGCGGCAGTTCTAGGTCACCTGCCGCTGCCAGCCTCGCTTGGCGGGCCCTACTCCGCAGCCTGCCCGACCCAGCCGGCGAATACGCCAGTATCTCCGTATTACTACTATCAGACCGGCCCTACGACCTCCGTTGCCTCCACCGGGAACATCGCCAACGACGTCAAGAACCAGCAAACCGCATCCTGGAACCTGATTGATGGCTGGCTGCGGGTGGAATACAAGGATGCTTCAGGAAACTGGCACCCGGTAACCAATGAATGGCTGCAACTGGGATTTGCGCGCGACGTGGCACCGCCAACGGCCAATTGGGCGGGTAACCCTACGACTGGGCAAAAGAATCCGATCAATCCGAAGGCGATTCTGCTGCTCCAGGAGCCGGCGGATCGCAGCGTTAACGCCACCGTCCCCGCTCCAAACACAATCATTACTGGCGATGCTGCCTGGAACTCCACCAGTGGCTGGAACAATCCGAGTTGTACCGCGACGCAAAGGATTAGTGGCACTACCTACTGCTCGGCGTGGTCAGGGGACACGGCGCCGCCAGCTCTGATAGACAGCGTGTACTGGGAGTTTGGTCCTTCATCGTCGCCTACGCAACAGAGCGTCACCCAGTACAACTGGTATCCCATCAACTTTTATGATGCCCGCGAAGGCGAGGCCCGGGACGTGGACCAGGGCAACAACAGCTGTACGTCCAGCGGTGTGATGAATGCGGTTGAAATCGATGTGGGCAACCTGCAGCAATGGCTCCAGGGAAATATCGGCACCAGCGGCGGCAGCGTGGACTATGTCTCGCAAAACGGATACGTGTTGTATTTTTCGGATCGGCGCGGCATGCTGGTGAATCCGAACCTTACTTCTTCGCACCCCGCGGGCACTAAGAGCGGCGATTCGGGCCTGGAGGATACGGTGAACTCCTCCAGTCAGGCGGGCACGCCTGACGGGGTGCTGGAACCGACTTATGCCGGTTCGCCCTTGTCTCCTTCAGGTGTTGCCTTATCTCCCGAGGACGTCAATGAGAACGGGTATCTGGACAACTGGGGCACGGCGAGCCTGGGATTGGGCCAGTACAACGGCACGGTGAACCAGAATTACAAGATCTTCGCGTCCAATCCTGACAACGCTTACTCTCCGCGCATGGCCAGTTGCGGCACCACCGGGCGCAAGAACTGGGTCAGCGGGGCGCGCCACGTTTTGAAACTGGTGGATGGAGCGCTCGGCACCGGGACCGGCAACCTGCCGATCACCCCGGTTGGAACTTCAGTGACCGTTGGCGGCACGACCACAACATACTATGGCGGATTCACGGTGGCATCGGAGAATCCGGTGTACATACAGGGCGACTACAACAGCGTCACCAACCCCACAGAGGACACGTTCTTTCCGGTCCTGCCCTCTACGACGCCGGGCGCGGACCAAACTGGGTACGTCCCAGCCGCAGTCATTGCCGACGCGGTCACGCTTCTCTCCAACAACTGGGACGACAGGGTAAGCATGGTTGGCACAGCCGCCGGTACCGATATTACCTTTACTGGTACTCCTAACGCAGGCTATCGTCAAGCCAACACTACCAGCTACCGAGTGGCGGTCGCTGGCGGGAAGAACATGGCCTTCCCGTTCCCGTCATGGGCGAACACGAACCCGGATTACCCCTTTGGCACCGATGGCGGAGTGGGCAACTTCCTGCGCTTCCTGGAAGACTGGAGCACCCCCAACGCCACGCTGAATTACGGAGGCTCGCTGGTGAGCCTGTACTATTCAACCTATAACACTGGGATCTTCAAGTGCTGTGAGTACGCGGTGTATGCTCCGCCGACACGCAACTATGTTTTCGACGTGGACTTCACGCTTCCGGGAGGCGTAGGCCTGCCGCCCGGGACGCCGCTGTTCCGCGACGTGGAGACCCTGGGCTACCGGCAGATGTTCACAACACGCAACTCGTCAACCAACCAGTAAGCGCAGCGGTCAACGAAGCTGCTGAACGAACCACCCGGCCCCGATCCGCGAGGATCGGGGTTTTGGTTGGTCCGCAGGTGCTTCATGAGACCGGTTCAGCGGGGCTTGCGGAGGGGTGGGACTGGATCGCTTGCCCTTCGGGCAGCGGCTTCGGGCGGCAGCGGGGCGCTGACCGCCAGATCGGCGGACCAGCAATCGGCAAGAATCTTCCAAGTGCCGACGGGCTGTCGCACCAGGACGACCAAGTATTTTCCGCGCTCTTCGCGGCGCTTACCCATGGCGACGGGCACGAGCATCTTGCAACGGCCGAGATCGAGGGCAATCTCACCCAGCACTTCGAGGCGCAGCGATTCCATCTCCACGTCACCCAATCCGGCTTCGAGCAGCGAGATCAGAAACTCGCGGATGGCGGGCAGGCTGCGCACCGGCGGAACGCTGGAGCGGATGAGAGTAGCGTCGGCGGCGTAGAGTTCGAGCAGGTCGTCGATGTGCCTGGTATTGCAGGCGTGCGCCCAGTCCTGGACAACCTGGCGGGCGCTGGCCTCGGCGCGACCGCCGGCCGATGCTCCCAGAGAAGCGGTGCCCGGCGAGCCGGGAGCACGACCGCGAGGAGCAGAAGACTCGGACTCGGCAGAGGACGCGCTGGATGCCGATCCCCGGCTGGGGACAAGATGATGATAGTGGTGGTGAAAGTAATGTTGGGCGCCACCGGGTCGAGATTGAGCATTGGCATCGCCGGCGACAGGCTGGTTGGGGATTCCGCACCACCCACAGAAGCGAGCGCCCGCCAGCAGCAAGCCTCCGCAGGCTGAGCAGGCGTTGCCCGGTTCGTCGGCGTCACCGTCCGCCGCCAAGTCCTGCGCGGCCGCGTTGCCCGACATGCGATGGATCGCTTCCACGGCCGCAGCCACGGCCTCGGCATTCGGCTTCGGCCAGTGAAAGTTTCCGGGGAGCCGTTGAAAAAACTCTTCGATCTCCCTGCCTTCGACGGGTTGATCCCTTTCGGGATCGCGAGGATTCGGCTTGTCTTGGGTCACGGCAACCTCATCGCAGACATTGTAGGAGAATTCGCGCGCTAGCGGATACTGAATCTTACGAGCGCTTCGGAATCGGTGGGAACGCCGTTGCAGAGTGCTGGACGATAGCGCCAGAAGCGGACTGCGTGCAGCACAATCTGGTCTTCGCCGGGACCGCCGCTGTCCAGAACGAAGGCGCTATGCACGTGTCCGTCGGATCCAACAATGAAGCTGACGCGCACATGCAGATCGTCATCTTGAACAGGCAGCAGCGGGTCGGGGGTGAGCAGGGCCTCGGGCGGACGGACGTGTCCGCATCTTGGCAGGGCCAGCGGCTCCGACACGGGAGAGAACTCGGAGATGTGCGAGGGTACACGGCGCAGGGTTTCTTCCAGTTGCGTAAGTGGGGTCCGATGCGGAATGACGCGCGACGGAGAAGGGGACGTTACTGCGCACCAGGCAAGAACGCCGCTGATACCGGCCAGCGACGCGACCGCCGCGAGCGCTTTCCTGCTCGTCATTTTCATTTTCGCGCTCGGCCAGAGACACTGCATCAAGAGTGGAGCGGGCAATTTACGTTCCAGCCTTAGCGAAACGTACGGTCCTTACCGTCAATAACTTAGCCACACTCCCCTGCCAAACTTCTTGAGGCGGGTGCAATCCATTGCAAATGAGTCGAACAGAACCGCAACCGGCGGAGGGGCCGATGGCTTCTGCTTCCGGGCGGATTTCCGATTCTTGACGGCCTGTGGAACAATGAGAGATTCTGGGCTGGGCCCCATATGCATCCATGACCGTCACCACGAACAGCCTTCAGCTTGCGCTCATCTCGGCGGCGATCCTTGGGTTCCGTCACGGGTTCGACTACGATCACATTGCTGCCATCTCCGACATCACCAGTGTGCAGACCAGTCGCTGGCGTGGTATGCGGCTTGGTTTGCTCTATGCTTTGGGACACGCGGCCATGGTTGTCGTACTGGGCAGCGCCGTTATCGTGTTTCAGCTCTCGCTGCCTCATGGCATCGATCGGATCGCCGAACGCTTGGTGGGATTGACCTTGCTGATCCTCGGGGTCTATGTTCTGGGATCGCTTTTCAGAGGGGACTCTGCACCTCGCAGCCGCTTTCACCTTATGGCCGGGGCAGCGCGCTGGGCCCATTGGAAGATGAAAAGCTACTGGCACGATCACGATGTCCCGCGCCCGGCGGACAAGACATGGAATTACAGTCCGAAATCCGTACTCATGGTCGGCGTCGTGCACGGGCTCGGCGCGGAGACGCCCAGCCAACTGATGATCTTCTTACTGGCAGCCAATCTTGGCGGAATCGGCAAGGGCTTTATCGGCTTGGCGATGTTTATTGCGGGACTGCTGGTGATGAACACGGTGATGACGGCGTCGGCAGTAGGGCTTTTTGGCTTCAGTTCGCGGCTGCCGCGCTTTCAGTTTGTGGTAACCGCGCTTACGGCGATCTATAGCCTGGCGGTGGGCGCCTTATTCCTGTTCGGGTCGTCGGGACTTCTCCCACCCTTGGGATGAGGCTGTGGGCGGCCTGTGGACGTGGGAATAGCTATCCTCGGGTCATCATTTTCGGGTCATCCTCCTGTTTATCATCCTCCTCATGTCATCCAGGCTCCATGTAATCCCCCTTCGACCAAATAAATCCTGCCAGAAACGGCGAGTTAGTAATACAATGGCCGACGGTAGTTATCCGAGGGGGTATTGATGACAAATATTGCTAAGGCAATCGACCGGCTCCGCGAGGAACGCCGGGATGCGCAGAACCAAGTCCAAAAGCTTGGGGAAGCTATTTCAGTTCTGGAAAAGCTTACCCGAGGCTCGGGCGCAACAGTGCACGCGGGGGCGCTACACCGCGCCAAGCGAGTGCTCTCCGCGGCCGGACGCCGGAGGATTTCTCTGGCCCAGAAAGCACGTTGGGCTAAGATCAGACAGGCAAAGAAAGCAGCCTAGACGCCGGGCGGGCCGCAGGCTCCGCGAACTTCCCCACGCGAGACTGAGGCCCGCCGGATTTCTGCCTGGCGACTTGGCCTTACACTTCGCCGATCGCGTTTTCTTTTTTCGTCTTGTCTTCTTTCGGCCGCTTCGACCCGCGGAAAACCCCAGACAACTTATCCACCTAGCCGTGTCCTCCACTGAGTTCGCGCACGATGCTTCCGACAAATGCCTTGGCGTCGCCAAACAGCATTAGGGTGTTATCGAGATAGTAGAGCGGGTTATCAATGCCAGCGAAGCCAGGATTCATGCTCCGTTTGATGACCATCACGGTATGGGCTTCGTCAACGTCGAGGATAGGCATCCCGTAAATGGGGCTGGAAGCATCGGAGCGGGCGGCAGGGTTGGTAACGTCGTTAGCGCCAATCACCAGGGCGACATCGGTCTGAGGGAAGTCGCTGTTGATCTCGTCCATCTCAATCAGGCGGTCGTAGGGAATATCGGCTTCCGCCAGCAGCACATTCATGTGGCCCGGCATGCGTCCGGCAACGGGGTGAATGGCGAAGCGCACGTCCACGCCGCGCTTGGTCAGAGCATCGTAAAGTTCGCGCACTTTGTGCTGCGCCTGGGCCACGGCCATGCCGTATCCGGGAACTATGATGACCCGGTTCGCGGCAGAAAGGATGGCCGCGGCTTCTTCCGCGGTCGCGCTTCGAACGGGTCGCGCTTCTTCTCCCGCAGTGGCCGAAGTTTGCACCTGGCCAAAGGCTCCGAACAAAACGTTGGTGAAAGAGCGGTTCATGGCTTTCGACATGATGATGGAGAGGATGAGGCCCGACGATCCGTCAAGCGCGCCAGCGATGATAAGCAGTTTGTTGTTGAGGACGAAGCCCATGGCCGCCGCCGATAAACCGGCATAGCCGTTCAACAGCGAAATGACGGTCGGCATATCCGCGCCGCCGATGGGGATGATCAATAACACGCCGAACGCCAGCGCGATCAGAACCATGAACGGAAACATGGACTTGGCTTCCGGATGGAGTACCAGAAATATGGCGATTCCCAGTGCGCAGGCGAGCAGCAGAAAGTTGACGAGGTTCTGTCCTTTGTAAGTCAGCGGCCGCTGCGGCAGAATTTCCTGCAGCTTGCCGGCAGCCATCAAGCTCCCGGTGACGGTTAACCCGCCAAGGATGACCTCGAGCGACAGCACCGACATCATGAAGCGCGAGATATCGGGTGAGCGCAGGTAAAATTCGGCTGAACCGACCAGCGTCACGCAGAGTGCGCCAAAGGCATGGCTGAGCGCGGTTCGCTGCGGCACCGCTGTCATCGCCACTCGCCCGAGCGGAACGCCGATGATCGAACCGAGCACCAGCGCAATGGCGATCAGCCGGTAGTCCATGCCGCGGTTGAGCAGCGTGCCTCCAATCGCCAGCACCATGCCAATTTCGCCCGCCCAGATGCCGTGGCGGGCGGTGGTGGGCGAGCTCATCCACTTCAGCGAGAGGATGAACAGCACGCTCGCAATGAGATATAGAAGCTCGATGATGACCTGGGATCCTGCGAGTTCGGCTGTCATCATTTGGCCACCGATTTGGCCGCCGGTTTGTCCACAGGACGGCTGGATTTGAACATCTTCAACATGCGGTCCGTGATCAGGAAGCCGCCCACGATGTTGCTGGTGGCGGCGACCACGGCGATGAATCCGAAAACCGTAGCGAGCGTGCTCTTGTGCTCGCCCACGAGCACGATCGCACCTACAACCGCGATCGCATCCAAGGCGTTGGTGAGCGACATCAACGGAGTGTGCAGCAGGGGCGAGACCCGCCGGATCACTTCAAATCCGATGAATCCAGCGAGCACAAAAATAAAAAGCGCGTTGATCAGGTTCGAACTACTGTTCATCTTTCCTCCGTGGAAGTCGAGTAACCGCCGCATCCCTCAGGGGCTAAAGCCCGCCTGTTTATTGGCTCTGTGCGGCACGGCTAAAGCCGTGCCCTACCCAAAAGAACAGTCAGCCTTGCTTGACCAGCGCGGGCAAAGCAAAAAACTCGCGGACCCGGGGGTTCACAATCTCGCCACCGCGAGTGAGCAGAGTCTCGCGAACAATCTCATCTTCGAGGTTCAGATTCAACTTTTGATCTTTGATCAGATGCGTCAGGAACGCAGTGATATTGCGGGCATACATCATGCTCGCGTGATAAGGCACGCCAGTAGCCAGGTTGATCGCTCCGATAATGGTCACACCATCTTTGACTACGGTCTTGCCGGTTTCGGTGAGCTCGCAGTTGCCGCCACGTTCGGAGGCCAGATCGAGGATCACCGAACCGGGCGCCATTCCCTTCACCATGTCTTCGGTTACCAGAACCGGTGATTTCTTCCCCGGAATCACCGCCGCGGTGATCACCACATCGCTTTCCTGCACGGCTTTTCCGAGCAACTCGCGCTGCCGGCGGTAGAAGTCTTCGTCCTGCGCGCGGGCATATCCGCGGGCATCCTGCGCGTCTTTTGCCTCGATGGGAAGTTCGACAAAACGTCCGCCGAGACTCTGCACTTGCTCCTTGGCGGCGGGCCTTAAATCGTAGGCGGAAATCACGGCGCCCAGGCGGCGCGCAGTCGCGATGGCCTGCAGTCCTGCAACTCCGCAGCCGATCACGAACACGCGGGCGGGCGTAATGGTTCCCGCCGCGGTGGTGAGCATGGGAAAGAAACGAGGGTGGGTGTCGGCTGCCATCAGCACCGCCTTGTATCCGGCGACCGTTCCCATCGAGGAGAGCGCGTCCATGCTTTGGGCGCGGGTGCTGCGGGGCATCAACTCCACGGCGAACGCGGTGACGCCAGCGTCCGCGATCTCCTGCACGATGCTGGCCGAACCGAACGGACGCAGAAATCCGACGAGGATCTGATCGTGACGAAAAAGCGGCACATCCTGTTTTCCCGTAACGTCGTTGGAACCATAGCAAAGAATCTGCACGACAATGTCAGCGGCAGCAAACACCGCAGCACGGTCCGCGACGATCTTCGCGCCCTTATCGGCATATTGGGAATCGGGATAGCCGGCCTCGATTCCAGCGCCGGACTGTATGTGGACTTCGAAACCCGCTTTGGTCAGCGCCGGGAGAACTGCCGGCACCAGCGCAACCCGCCGCTCGCCGGGATAACTTTCCTTCGGAACACCGATGATCACAAGGCCCTGCCTGTCTAGCGATTCTCTGAATCGCGATTGAGAAAATTCAGAGCCGCCCGGATCGCATTAAGCCTGCGTTTGCGGGCAACTTCCAAGGAACTGAAGGATTCTAGTTGAGCGGAGGGGCACGCGCAAATGGCGTCAGATCTCAGGTGCCAGAACTTTGTTCTTCTGAGACCTGAGACCTAACACCTGAGACCTAGCTGGAGGTCGTCGCCATCATTCGACGCGGCAATGTCCTCGCAGTTTTGCACGATCCAGTCGGCGCCGGCGTCTTCGAGGCTACGGCGGATCATGGTCGTGAGGAATGCAATCACTCTGGCGCCAGCAGCCTTTCCCGCACGCACTCCGGCAGGCGCGTCTTCCACCACGATGCAATCGGAAGCGGCAAACCCGAGCTTCGCCGCCGCCTTCAGGTAAGGCTCGGGATCCGGCTTGCCGATCTTCACGTCGCTCGACGTAATCAATGTCTTGGGGATGGGCAGGCCTGCGGCGCGTAAACGCACCTCGGCCAGCGCGCGCGTACAGGAGGTCGCAATCGTCCAGCGTTCTGGAGGCAGGATGTTCAGGAGTTGCCGCGCGCCTGGCAACAGGACCACACCATCGAGATCCTCAATTTCCCTGCGTTCGACTTCGCGATCTTCGCGGTCAATGTCGGCGTTGGGCAGCAGCTCGCGGATCGTGGTTCGACTCGGGCGCCCGTGCGCCATGTGGACCACGGTCTCTGGGTCAAAGCCGTGATCGACAGCCCACCGATGCCACACCCGCGCGACCGCAGGAGTGGAATCGATGAGCACGCCGTCCAAGTCAAACAGCAGGCCACTGCATCGGATCGCGACCATGTTCATCTAATTTGCATTACCGTAATAAACGCAGAATTTCCGCTGCGTCTCGTGCGCCGTGAAATTCAACTAACTCACGTGCAGGATACCCTCCGGCCTACAGCCTCGGGTCGACTGGCTCGCTCTCCAGCGCAAGCACGCCACGAACGCATTTGTGAACTCGGTTGAGCCAATCTATTGCTTCCCATCGGCTGCTTCACTTCGGCCGCTTCACTTCGGCAGAACGATGGAAGGTCATTCGCTGCCCTACAACTGCTGCGATAGGTAGTTGGCGATGCCCATTTCCTCGATGGAGTGAAGCTGAGCCTCCAAGAAGTCGGCGTGCCGCTCTTCGTCGTGAATCATGCGCTCAAACAAAACCTTGGAGCCGTCGTCCTTCGCCTCGACGCAGACCTTCATGGCTTGGTTGTATTGGCGCACCGCATCCAGCTCGTCTTTGAGGTCAATCTCCAATTGCTGCTGCACCTTGCTGCCAAGTTGAGGCTTCAATCCCACATCGACAGTGGGTATGCTGTCCAGGAAGATAATGCGCTCAATCAGTCCTTCCGCGTGCTTCATCTCCTCGATGGCGCGGGCCTTCGTGCGATCGCCAAGCCGCTTGTAGCCCCAGTTCTGGTACATCTCCGACTGCGTCATGTACTGCACAATTGCCGTCAATTCCGAGCTTAAAGCCGAGTTCAACTGCGCAATAACCTTCTCATCGCCGTGCATAGTATTGGCCTCCGTGGTTCATTATTTTGCAATCTATACGACAGAAAAACTGTGACCCAGCTCACAAAGACGTGTTAGGTGGGCATCACGCGGCGGTGCGCCCAAGTTCCAAACGCACCCGAGTTACGCAGAATTGCCGAGCCGCATTCCCCGAGATTCCCGGAACCGGCGCTGCGTCGCCTGGAATAAAGCGATAGCATGAATCTATCATCAATCTATCATCGGAGACCGCCATGGAACCGTTCCGCTTTCATTTCTTCGTCTGCACGCAGCAAAAGCCAGAAGGCATCCCCTCCTGCCCGGCCAGCGGTTCGTTCGCTGTGCTCGATGCGCTCGATCGCGAGATACAGGCGCGCGGCTTCGACAACGATGTGCAACTTACCACCTGCGGCTGCATGGGACTGTGCGATGAAGGGCCAGTGATGGTCGTCTATCCGGCAGGGGTGTGGTACCGGCGCGTGCAACCGTCCGATGTATCCGAAATCGTCCGGACGCATCTCGGCGACGGCAAGCCCGTCGATCGTCTCGTATGGAACGATGCCCCTGCGATGAAGGCCATGGCGGCCGAGCATCGGGAAAAATTCCGTGACGCGATGGCTGCCCGCGAGAAGGCAGGGGTGCTGCCCGATCGCCTCGATCAGATGATCCGCGGCTACATGCCGAGTCGTTGCATTCTTACGGCGCTTGAACTCGACATCTTTACCGCCGTCGGGGACGGAGCCAATGCGGAACGGATCGGGACGAGAATCCACGCGAATGCCCGTGCTGCAGGCATGCTGCTCAACGCGCTCGTCGCCCTCGGATTGCTCGCGAAGAGCGGCGACGACTACAAGAATACGCCCGAGTCAGCACGCTTCTTGGTTCAGGGCTCCAAAGACAACCACCGCAATGGTCTGCTGCACACGGCCAACATCTGGCATCGCTGGAGCACCATGACCGACGCTGTGCGCAGCGGCACCCGCGTCCCCGTCGATTTTCGCAACGATGAACGCGACGATACCCCCGCGTGGACGCATAACTTTATTGCCGCCATGCAACGCCACGCCAAAGATCGCGCCCCTCATGTTGTGAAGACCCTGGGCACAGCCGGAGTTCGCCGCATCCTCGATCTCGGCGGCGGCTCCGGCGCATACTCCATCGCGTTCGCAAAAGCTTGTCCCGACGTGCGGTGCGAGATACTCGACATCCCGGAGGTCGTGCCGCTCACCGCGGGATATGTCGGCCAGGCCGGTGTCTCAGCGCAAGTCAGCCTGCGCGCGGGAGACATGCTCCAAGACGACTTTGGCTCCGGCTACGACATCATCATGCTGAACGCGATCTGCCACATGTTTTCCGAGGAGCAGAACCGAGACATCTTCCGACGCGCGCGCCAGGCGCTCGCTCCGAACGGCCGCCTCGCCGTGCAAGACTTCATCCTCAATCCCGACAAAACCGGGCCGCAACACGCCGCACTGTTCTCACTGAACATGCTCGTCTCGACCGACGCCGGCGCCAGTTACAGCGAGTCTGAATACACACACTGGATGGAGGCAGCGGGTTTCACCGAGGTATGCCGGATCAATCTACCCGGGCCCAGCGGCCTGATCGTGGGACGAGTGAAATAGTGGCACGGAGTTCGTCGCTATTGACCGCAAAAGCTGCTCCGGGGAAAGACCCCAGTTCGAGCGCCGCGACCTCAAAGCGGTTCGGAACTGGACGGAAGTTTTTGGCTCGGTCTTCTGTTGTGAGTCGTTGAATCCATGGTGAGCGCGGCAGGAATCGAACCTGCGACCCACGCCTTAAAAGGGTTGCCAACACAATTACAAACAATAACTTGCACGTCCAGCTTACTCCTTGCACGACACAACAAAATCAATGAGATGCCAACAAGACATCGGTCTGGGTGCCTGGAGGGTGCCCGGAATCCGACCTCTCGAACAATGTCACTTCGGTCTGCTGGATCCTTTGTAACGCGAAGCGATCATTTCGCCGAACCATCCAGGAATCCGGCTTTTTCAGAGAAGGCAGTGAAGCCTCCAAACCCCACATTTGCGAAGCATTTTTCTCAGCCTTTAATCGTCAGAACCGGACACATCGCTTCACACACGACATGATGCGCTGTGGACCAGTAGAGGTGAGCCGCTGCGTGGGCAGCGGAGCTCGCGTTTATCCCCATCACGATCAGGTCAGCATTGATCTCGCCGGAAGTGCTGACAATCCCCTCGGGCACGAAGCCGAACGTCGCCAGGAAGTCCGGAGTTCGCGGCAGATTCTCTTCCGGTGCAATTAATTCTCTGAGTTGCTTAAGGTCGGCGAGGCGGGTCTTCTCCAGCCATTCGATTACGTCCGATGCGAGAGGCCAGAACGAGGCATCCCCGCATAATGGAGCTACCGGGAGTATGTGAAGGAGGATTAGCTGCGCTTTGCTCTCCCTCGCAATCGATGTCGCATATGGCAGGGCACCCAATGATGCGGGACTGAAATCAGTCGCGAACAGAACCCGGCAGATCTCAGGTTCAGCTGCGCTTGGAACAGAGGCTCCCGGCCCAACGGTCAGTACCGGGCAAGCGGCTCGCCGGAACAACTCCTCTGCAACCGACCCAAGCAGCAGTTTCTTCAGCCCGTTTCTTCCGTGGGTGCCAACGACAAGCAAATCGACGTTGTTGCGCACGATCAGATCCAGAATTACTTCACTTGTCGGCCCCCGCTCGATCACATCGTCGTGATCAATGGTCTCCAGCAGTTTTTCCCGCGTGAGCTGCCGCATGTGGACTTCTGCTTCTTGAAGATCCCTGTCCAAGCTCAGGGGCAAGGGATCAAGCGGCACAGACGTTTGCGCCTCGGGAGGGATGGCGTGAGCTAGGATTAGCTTGCCATCATGAAGACGCGCGATCGCCGCTGCGTATGCCAGGGCGTTGTCGGAAGCGTGAGAAAAGTCTGTCGCGAGCAAGATGTTCTTGAACGAGATGCTTGCCCTTGTCGCCTTTGCTGTCATCATCGCTGCGCCTCGGTTCCTGCGCGCGGCACACTTTTGAGTTACCGAACTGTTGTCGCGCCGTGGACCAACCTAATGCACGTGGCCGATCTGTGACCGGTCGGCATCGGTCTTCGCTTTGTTGGCCGCATCCACCGGCGTGCGTGACACTTGCGGTTTGAACTCGCGAAGCGTCTCTGCACGAAGCGTCAAAATGAAAAGAAACGTCGCGGCAAGAATGCAGTAGACAACGATCGCGTTCGTCATTTCGTAACCTCCGGTGCCTGAAGCCACCCTCATCTGCCGATGGAATTGCATTCTTGATGCCACGAAAGGAACGTCATACTCTCGAAGGCGCTCTCGCCAATCCATAGCCTATTTTGTGCCTCTCTTTTGAGTTGGCTGGATGTTTCCTTCGCTGCTGGGGGCTGCTCAGGTCGGCTTCGGCGTCTCGTCATAACGGCGAAATAACAACGCCACCGGAGAATCATCAGTTTTCTGGATATGCGGAAAGTGGTCGTGGATTGTGTAATTAGGCTCCTGATGGCCTGGAAAGATGATGGAACCCTAACTGCAATTCGATGTGGTCGCCAGAATTCAGAGCGGAGAAACCTAAAATGACTAGCACCGTTTCCTGGGTGGATCGCAGCTTGTTGCGCGCCGTCCGTAGAGTCGCAGATCCCGTTCATGTTCAGGTGGCATTGCCGCGTAGGAGTTGTCGGGGTCCGCGGCAATCTCCAGAAGCACCCACAATTTGGGTCGACAATGGGCGGACACTCGCCGCGCTGCTGTTGAATCCCGAAGTGGGTTTCGGCGATGCCTACAGCGAAGGCCGTCTTGATATTGACGGCGACATCATCTCGGTACTCGAGACCCTCTTCGAAGCCATGTCGCGGACCTCGGGGTGGAGCTCGAAGTTGATTTCTGCCTGGCTGAACTGGATTCAGTCGAACTCACTTAAGGGGTCCCATAAAAACATCCACCACCATTACGATCTCCCCACAGACTTCTACAAGCTTTGGCTCGATCGTCAAATGCTTTACACCTGCGCGTATTTCCCCGATCGTACGGCAACTTTGGAAGAAGCGCAGCGCGCCAAGCTCGATCTGGTTTGCCAGAAGCTTTGGTTGCAACCGGGCGAGACCGTGGCCGAGGCGGGCTGCGGTTGGGGTGCACTGTCACTGCACATGGCCAAACACTACGGCGTGCGAGTGAAAGCATTCAACATCTCTCACGAACAGATTGTCTTCGCCAGGGCAAGAGCTAAAGAAGAAGGCCTCACCGCCCAGGTCGAGTTCATTGAGGAAGACTACCGCGATATTCGCGGCCAATTCGACGCCTTCGTATCCCTTGGGATGGTCGAGCACGTCGGAGCAGAACACTATAGTCAGCTCGGCCGAGTGATTCACGGCGCCATCGGAGACAGCGGCCGCGGACTCCTTCATTTCATCGGGCGAAATTACCCTCAATCCTTTAGCGTGTGGATTCGAAAACGCGTCTTCCCGGGAGCATACGCGCCCGCCCTCCGGGAGGTTATGCAGATGCTCGAACCTGCCGATTTTAGTGTCCTGGATGTAGAAAACCTTCGCTCCCATTACGCCAGGACCTTAGAACATTGGCTGCGAAGATTTGAGCGTTCCTACGACACTGTGGCCCAGAGATTCGGGTCCGATTTCGCCAGAATGTGGCGTCTTTACCTGGCAGGTTCGATTGCAGGATTCAACGTCGGGGCGCTTCAACTCTTTCAAGTCGTGTTCGCGGGACGCGAATGCCGCGGCATTCCATGGACCAGGACCTATCTCAACAACAACACCGCAGCCCGGCGACAACAGGATCAACCATGGATTCATGCGATGTCCTGATTGTCGGCGCCGGACCGGCAGGATCTTCTTGTGCCTGGGGACTCCGATCTTCGGGGCTGGACGTGCTCATCCTCGACAAAAGCAAGTTTCCGAGGAATAAGGTCTGTGGAGGCTGGATCACACCAACCGTGTTCGATATGCTGCAAATCCGCCCTGAAGAATATGGCCGGACAAGAATCTTGCAGCCCATAACCGGATTCAATATCGGCTGCATTGGGGAGCGAGGGGTCGATGTAGGTTACGGTCAAGTTGTCAGCTACGGCATCCGCCGCTGCGAGTTCGACGACTACCTGCTGAGACGCTGTGGCGCTCGCTGTCGAGAGGAGACTGAGGTCCGAAGTATTGAGCGAGCCGGCAACGGATGGATCGTTAATGGTGAGATTAAGGCGCGACTGCTGGTCGGGGCGGGCGGCCACTTCTGCCCCGTGGCAAGACAATCTTACAGGACCCGATATTGGGCGGCCAGTGGTTGCTCAAGAGGTTGAATTTCAAATGAATCGGAAGCAGGCAGTCTCCTGCTCTGTCCGCGCTGAAATACCCGAGCTCCATTTCTGCAATGATGTGCAGGGATACGGCTGGTGTTTTCGCAAGGGCGATTACCTCAATATCGGGTTGGGCCGATTAGATCCGCGCAGCCTTCCAGCCCATGTTCGCGGGTTTTGCGACATCCTGAAGCAGAGTGGAAAGCTCTCGATTGATTTGCCGAACGAGTTCCGTGGCCATGCCTACTTCCTGTTCGGTCGATCTCCACGAAAACCAGCCGGCGACGCAAGCATGCTGATCGGCGACGCGGCTGGTCTGGCTTATCCGCAAAGCGGAGAAGGGATTCGCCCCGCGATTGAATCGGGACTTCTGGCCGCCGAGGTAATCCAGACTGCTGACGGAAGCTATTCGCGCGAGCGGCTGGCGACCTACCCTGAACAGCTGACAGCGCGACTCGGCGTAAGGCAAGAATCTCTCGAAGCCGTCGCGCAGCACTTGCCATCACGATGGCGCAACGCTTGCGCCAGATTGCTATTTGCGAACAAGACGTTTTGCCGGCGCGTGGTCGCTGACATGTGGTTCCTGCGTGCCGGCTTCGGCGAGAAATGCAATTCGATGACGGGCTCGCACAAGTTCGAAGATGAGCTCCGCTCTTAGGCTTGTATGAAACTCAATGAATATCGGAAGAAGCGTAAGCTCGGCATGACACCGGAGCCGTGGGGCGCGGACAACGCTCAAAAGGGGGATGGATCACTCAGCTTCATCTATGCCATACAGAAACATATGGCCTCGCATCTGCACTACGATTTGCGTCTGGAATGGCGCGGCGTACTTCTTTCCTGGGCTATTCCGAAGGGCCCCTCGCTTGATCCGGCAGTGAAGCGCCTCGCAATGCGGACGGAAGATCACCCGGTCGAGTATTCCGATTTCGAGGGAGTGATTCCCGCCGGTCAATATGGAGCGGGAACGGTGATGTTATGGGATCGAGGAACTTGGCATCCGGAAAATGCCAACGTGGACACTTCTTTGCAGAGTGGAGAGATCAAGTTCACGCTTCACGGCAAGAAGCTCCAAGGTTCGTGGGTGTTGGTCCGGACCCCTGGCTTTGGCAAAAATCCTTCTCGATCCACCTGGCTCCTTATCAAACATCGCGATCAGTATGCATCCACGAAAGACGTGACCGGGGAAGAGCCCCGCTCCGCAGCGAGCGGGCGACTTCTTGCGGAGATCGCACGGGACGAAGGCGGTGACATCGACAGAGCTTCGCAGGGCGATCCTGCCGGTCAGGAGCGAGACGCGGCAAGCATGAAGTCCATATCGGGGCATATTGAGCGGACGAGGTGGCCGTATTGAAGAATCGGATTCCATTTCGCGTTCAGCCCATGCTTGCCACGCTGGTTCGTGAGCCATTCGACAAACCCGGATGGGTTTACGAGGAGAAGTACGACGGCGACAGGATCCTCGCATATAAGGAAGAGGATAGGGTCCAGCTGCTCACCAGAAACGGAAAAGACCGAACCGACAGCTTCCCTCGAATTGCAGCGGCCATTCGGATTCTCCAACCCATCACCCTCCTTTTCGATGGCGAGGTTGTTGTGTTTGACAAGAAGGGGGTTTCCCATTTTCAGTTGCTTCAGCAGAACAAGGGTGAACCGGTATACGCGGTCTTTGATTGCCTTTTTCGGGAAGGCAAGGATCTGCGGCGTGAACCTTTGTCCATGCGACGCGATGTGATGGAGAGATTGATCGGGTCGAGCAAGGTGCTGTTGCCATCTCACAGACTTGCAACTAATGGTCTCGAGGCTTTCCGCATCGCGCAGCGTAAAGGGTGCGAGGGATTGGTGGCTAAAGATCTTTCGGCTCCATACGCGGAAGCGCGCTCCACCAAGTGGCTGAAAGTAAAAGTTCACCAGGAGGATGAGTTCGTGATTGCCGGATATACGAAGCCGACCGGCTCGCGGCAACATTTTGGCGCCCTTGTCCTTGGCGCTTATGACAAGGGCAATCTGCGCTACGTCGGCAAAGTCGGAACGGGATTCGATCAGAAAACTCTTGCCGGGCTATATCAGAAGTTTCAACCATTCGTGAGAGCGCAATCCCCACTATTGAATCCTCCGAGCGAGCAGGGAGTAGTTTTTCTCGCGCCACGGCTCATCGCCCAGGTCTCCTTCCAAGAGTGGACGACAGACAGGAAGCTCCGCCAGCCGGTTTTTCTGGGCTTGCGTGACGACAAACGTCCCCAGGAGGTGCTGTTACCGGAGCTCCCCATATGAACACCCTTCGTCATTTCGCTGTGTTTTCGTGCATTTTCCCTCGGCATGATTACAGCCCGAGGGATTGTTAATGGCCGGTCTCGGAAAGATATTGGCGATATTCGGTGTGGTCCTGATGGTGCTGGGACTCATCTTCGTTCTGCTGGGGCGCACCAATCTGCCTATCGGACGATTGCCCGGCGATATCATTTACCATGGAAAAAACACCACTTTCTATTTTCCGCTGACGACCTGCATCCTTCTGAGCGTAGTGCTTTCCCTGGTGCTGTATGTGATCGAAAAGCTCAAGCACTAGTGGTGTGTCCCAGTGATAACGTAATCACACTTCGACCGTCTATGTGGTATGACGGATAATCAAAGTTTGCTCAAGCTCACCGCTGAACAGAGACAGGAGTTAGGACGCTGGGCGCAGTCACG
>Ga0326727_10002074_pt1 | contig 70690 bp, 79 predicted proteins | sample MB2enrmetagenome_FD_207643 | JGI IMG/M metagenome (GOLD analysis project Ga0326727, IMG submission 207643) | Lab enriched peat soil microbial communities from McLean, Ithaca, NY, United States - MB29MY | ecosystem: Environmental > Terrestrial > Soil > Wetlands > Peat | place: USA: New York...
GCGCGTGAGAGCGGAAAGTTAGTGGGACGCGCCGTCGATGAAATGCGGCGACAGGCGGGACTGCCGCAGCTGGTCCAACTCATGACGTCGAATCTTGACGAGGCCGCCTGCTCGCTGGCAAGAGAGAACCGTCCGAACGCCCACCTGCTCGCGGCCGCCTACGACAATCGAAAAATCATCACCTACACCCAGAGCCGTCCGGAAGTGCTGCCACAAGGCGCCCTACGTCTGCTGCACGACCCCCGCATTCGCCAGTTTGCGGTAGGCGCTTGCTACGCGCGCAACGCGGCGTATCCGACCGGGACTTATTGGGTCGCGGTTCTTCTCTACTGAGACTGTTCGTTACTGAGAATTCCAGCATGCTCGCAAGGTTTTCGCGGACAGGAGCGTCTGCGCCCCACTAAACTGTGTGTCAATGGAGCCTGCTCCGCGAACCCGCATCGGAACCGCCGGCTGGTCTTACAAAGACTGGGACGGAATTCTCTATCCCCCGGAAGTAACACGGAAGAAAGTGCATCCCGTAGAATTTCTGGCGCGATTCTTCGACGTCATCGAAATCAACACTTCATTTTATGGACACATTCGTCCCGAGCTAGGCCACCTGTGGTCGCGGAAGGCGGCAGCGGTCAATCCCAATTTTCTGTTCACCGCGAAGCTGCACCGGTCGTTCACCCATTCTCCGCTGGCGGTGATGGAACCAACCTCCGCGGCCAGCATCCGTCCCAATGACCAGGACGAACGGCTTGCCCGCGAAGGTCTGGACTCGCTGGCCGCGGAAGGCAAGCTGGGCGCGCTCCTCATCCAGTTCCCAGTCTCATTCAAGAACACCGGTCTGAACCGCGAATACCTGGAGTTGTTGCTGCGGCAGTTCATCGAGTATCCGCGCGTGGTCGAAGTGCGCCACGAGAGTTGGAATAATCCAGAGACGCTCGCCGAATTCATGCGTCACAATGTCGGCTTCTGCAACATCGATCAGCCGCTGCTTGGGAGATCGCTCGCGCCGACCGAGCATGTCACGTCGGTCGTCGGATACGTCCGCCTGCATGGCCGCAACTACGAACATTGGTTCGATAGCGGGTTCGACAGTGACAGCCGCAACGATCGTTACAACTACCTCTACAAGCCCGCGGAACTGGAGAAGTGGAAAGAAAAAGTGGAGATTATCGCGCACCGGGCCGAGTCAACGTACGTGATCGCTAATAACCATTTTCAGGCGAAGGCAGCGGTAAATGCGCTGGAGTTGAGGCATCTGCTGGATGGGAAGAAGGTCCGCGCTCCGGAGACGCTGGTAAGACACTATCCTGAACTGAAGGAGATAGTTGAGATCGAGGACGCGGATGGGAATTATTCGCTGCTTAGTTAGTGGATGGGGTCGGGAACTGCAAGCTGTTTGCAGATTCGGATTGCCGTAGGGTTCTTAACTTCACGGTGTCTGGGTGCGGTGCTGGTACGTTGTGCGGCAGGATTATGGTAAACGCTGTGGTTAGCACTCTCTCGAAGTAGCATGCAGCCGTGTGACTCCAAGTGGCGAATCAGATCAATGCGCTTCACAAATCACGCCACAGGAACTGTGATCTTTTCGCGGGCAACTTTCTTCCCGCGATGAGACTTGCTTGCCAGTTCACGGTTAGCCTCAAGCAAGAGTTCGATGGCATCGCGGAGATTCTCTCGCGCCTCTTCCAGCGTGTCACCTTCTGAAATCGCGCCCGGCAACTCCTCCGTGTAGGCGACGTAACCGCCGCCTTCGGACTCTGTGACTTCCTCGTAGATGGCACTGAGAGTCAAGTTCATAGGACTATTCTACTTGGAGAGTAGGATATTTCCGTCAGATACTTCCAATTCAACCGCGTTCGGTTTCCCGGCTCTAGTTTTTTGCCCGCCACATCCGCCCGGGACGAGGAAAAAGATAAGTTATACTTACCGGCTGGGATGGGGCTACCCATCCGTGAACTGTTCTGCCAACGTTTACGTACCAACCCACAGCAGGCAAGAATTTCGCGACCAGGCCAAAGACAATGCAGACTGAGCAATCCGGAAAAGTATTCGCGGTAGTAGCTCTACTCCTCGCCATGATGGCGCTGCTCGCCGGCGGCGCCGCGCGGCATGAATCGATAACGTTTGATGAAATAGCTCACATCGGCGCCGGAGTAAGCTATCTGCAGAAGCTCGATCTGCGGCTGAACGAGGAGCATCCGCCGCTAGCAAAAGCCGTGGCCGCCCTGCCGCTGGTCCTCCGCGGAGTGCACGCCGACTACTCGAATATTTCCTGGAGCTTCAGCGGCAAAATGTTCAACGGATTTCTGGGAGAGTGGGTATTCGGCCACTGGTTCATCATGCGCTGGAACGATCCCTACTCCACCCTCATGTCGGCCCGAGCACCCATGCTGTTGCTCACATTGCTGCTGGGCCTCGTGATTTACGTTTATGCCTCACGACTGGGAGGCGTTTGGGGAGGGCTGTTGTGTCTCTGCGTTTACGTGAGCATGCCGGCTTTTCTCGCATTCGGGCCGCTGGTAATCACCGACATCGCGGTCACGCTGTTTTGGGTCCTCGCCGTTTGGCAACTTCCTGAGATGTGGCACTCTCCCTCGCGCTGGACGGTCCTCAAGTTCGGGTTAGCGATGGCCGGCGCTTTTCTTTCGAAATTTTCCTCTGGATTATTGTTTTTCGTCTTTGTTGGAGTGGCTCTGAGCTTGCGTTGGCGCGGCGTCCCCGAGCAGCCCACGGATAAGGCCGCGCGGCGTGCCTGGCGCCGCCGTGCCTGGCGCAACCTGGCCAAGGCAACGCTTTGGTCTGCCTTGTTCGTGTATCTTGTTTATTTTGTCCTCTCCTGGAACGAGCCGACGGATTCGTTCAGCGTCATTCCGCACTTTCCCGCGTCGCCGTTATTGCGGCGGCTGCTCATGCCGCCGTGGAAGTACTTGCGCGGTCTGGTGGGGTTCTTCTTGAGCGCTGGGAGTCGGCCAACTTACATTCTGGGCCACGCCTATTCTCATGGCGTCTGGTTTTATTTTCCGGCGCTGTTTGTCTTGAAATCGCCGCTGGCGTTTCTTCTCTTGCTCCTGCTCGCAGTGGTGGTTGCCTTCGTCTTAAAAGGCCGTTCTGCGGGAAAACTGTCAGCCCTACCGAGCGGCATGGAACTGCACTGGCGCGCACTGTGGGTTTCGCTGGCGATCTTCGTGGCCGCGTGCATGCTGAATCGGCTGGACCTCAGCATTCGTCATTTCTCCATCGCGTTGGCTCTGCTGATTCTTCTGCTCGCCCCGCTGCCCGGCATGTTGGATTCGCTGCAGCGCTTGAACTGGCCCGCGGCGCGCGCCGGCAAATGGGCGACCATCGGCCTCGCGGCCGCTTCCGTGGCCACCGCCGTGTGGGCCTATCCACATTACTTTCCCTTCCTGAATGTGCTCAGCATGGAACGGCCGGGCTACCTCCTGGTGAATGACTCCAACCTCGACTGGAACCAGGCTCTGCCGGAAGTCGAAACTTTCGTGCAGCAGCACGGACTGACCCACATCCTCCTGGATGAGTACGGGGTCGACGAGCCCACGGTGTATGTTCCGCAAGCCCAGCTCTGGAGCTGTCAGGCGCCTTCCCCGGCGGACGGCGGCCAGTGGGCGGTAGTCTCCGCCAGCAGCATCGCGGACGGTCACAATTGCCTTTGGCTCATGCAGTATCCGCATCAGGCGTTAGCAGCCGGCGGCATGTACGCTCTTCAGCTTCCGCCAACCATTCCCGCAGCGGGCACGCCCGGAGGACCTCCCTTGCCTGAGGCGTACCGCAATCTCGGCGGTGTGGTCGGCTTTGACACGCAGGCATTTTTTCTAAATCTCATTCGCGATCCCGAACAGCTTCAGCCGACCATGGACCGTATGCAGGCGGAGTGGAAGGCCGCTCAGGCGAAGAAGCAGAAGAAGTAAATCCCAGTCGCGCGGCTGTCCGGCGCGCCACGCCTCGAAACCCGTGAGAGGCGGAGCGCTTCGATTCTCGTCCCGACCAACCCCTAAGGGCTACTCCAGTGCGTTATTCTCTTAGGAAGAAAACCCTGAGAGATGAGCGAAACCATCCAGACGACGCCCGGGAGTTGGAAAGACTCGCTGGTACGGCGCCTAGCCGAACTGCGGCAACGTGAGGGGCAAGTCTTTCTGGTTTTGGCGCTGGTGATCGGCGCCTTGACTGGCCTAGCGGTCGTCGCCTTCATCCTGCTGACGGAACGCATGGGGATGCGGCTGTATCCGGCGGGCGGCGCGCCGTGGCGGCGTCTGCTCTTCCCGGTCGTAGGCTCGCTCGGTATCGGCTACCTGCTATCCCGCTACTTTCCCAATGCGCGCGGCAGCGGCGTCCCGCAAACCAAGGCAGCGCTCTTCGCGCGCGGAGGGCGCATCACGCTGCGCACCGTGCTCGGCAAGTTTTTCTGCACCTCGGCAACGCTTGCCAGCGGAATTCCGCTCGGACGCGAAGGGCCTTCCGTGCAAGTGGGCGCGGGCATTGGTTCGGTGCTCGGACGTTTCCTCGGGCTCCCCGCCGAGCAAGTAAAGAAGTTGATTCCCGTGGGAGCAGCGGCCGCCATTGCAGCCGCTTTTAATACGCCGCTGGCAGCAGTGCTGTTTTCGCTGGAGGAGATCACGGGCGATCTCTACGCCCCGGTGATGGGTGCGGTGGTGCTGGCCTCGGCAACGGCTTGGATGGTTCTGCGCGTTTCGCTCGGCAATCATCCCCTCTTCAAGGTGCCGCAATATCAATTGGTCCATCCCGCGGAGTTCGCGGTGTATGCGGTGCTCGGCGTCGCCGGCGGCGCGGTTTCGGCAGCCTTCACCAGGCTCCTGCTGGAGATACGGGCGCGGTTCCTGAGGTTTCCGCTGAAGACGGTGTGGTTCCAGCCAGTAGCCGGCGGCTTGCTCGTTGGGCTGATGGGATGGTTTGTGCCGCAGGTTATGGGCGTGGGTTATGGATATGTCGGCGATGCGTTGAACGGAAATATGGCGTTCAACATGATGCTGCTGCTGGTAGTTCTGAAACTTCTAGCCGTGACTACCAGTTATGCTTCGGGCAACGCGGGCGGCATTTTTGGACCATCTTTATTTATCGGCGCGATGCTGGGCGGCAGTGTAGGGACCGTGGCGCATCATTTTTTCCCCGCTCACACGGCGCTGCCGGGCGCTTACGCAATCGTTGGGATGGGTGCGGTGTTCGCGGGCGTAGTGCGAGCTCCCATGACTTCGGTGCTGATGATCTTTGAAATGACGCAGGATTACGCGGTGATCGTTCCGCTGATGATCGCGAATCTGGTGAGTCTTTTCATAGCCTCACGATTGCAGCACGCACCTATCTACGAAGCGCTGGCGGTGCAGGATGGCATCCACCTGCCAACGGCGGAGACGCGCCAGCGATATGGCCAGCGCCAGGTGATGACGGTCATGCAGACTGCCAGCGAGTCGCTGCCGGCGGAGATCACCGTGCGGGAAGCTTTGAAGCGGGCTCGATCGAGTGGAGTCCGAACCTGGCTGGTAGCGGATCCACGAGGAGTGATTGGCGTGATCAACCTCGCGTGGCTGGAGGGTGAACTCGAGGAAGGTGCGGATAAGAAACTCGGTGACCTGGTGGATGCGCAGGTCTTTCCGCATGTCCACCCCGACCACGGTCTTGATTTGGCGCTGGAGCGCATGGGGGCGAATCAGATCGAAATTTTGCCGGTGGTGAACCGGGCCGACGTGCATAAACTGGAAGGCGTCGTAACCCTGCGGGATGTGCTCAATGCCTACGGTGTCAGCCGCGCGTGAGGCGCCCGCTTGTGTGGGGACGGGCGCCCCCGCCCGTCCAAGCCGAGCGCAGCTCGACAGCTGCCTGTGGCCACAGCAACTCTGGGTTCGCTCTAGCCCTGGTTGATTCGTCGCAGAATCCAATTTGCATTGATGTTCATCTATGTGACATGGACCTCGATAGTCTTTTCTTAGAACCACTCTCTTCGCACCTACCGCTGGGCGCAAGGTTGCCGGACGAAAGTTCGCCAGAGGAAGCGCCCCGCTCCGCTGCTAGCGAATCTGTGGACGCTGGCCTGCTCGACTCTTACTCGCACGCAGTCACCGTCGCGGTTGAAAGAGTCAGTCCGTCAGTAGTGAATGTTGAAGTGCATCAGGCGTTGCAAACGACCGGCCGCACTCGTTCGGCCGAACCGCGCGAACGCCGTGGAGGCGGCTCCGGATTCGTCTTCACGCCCGATGGATTGATTCTCACCAATAGCCACGTCGTGCACGATGCGACGAGGATCGAGGTGACACTCCCGGACGGACGGCGCGCTCCGGCTCGAACTATCGGCGACGATCCGGCGACCGACCTCGCCGTCATTCGAATCGACGTTTCTGGATTGCAGGCCGTTCCCCTGGGAGATTCGCAGCAACTGCGGCCGGGCCAGATGGCGATTGCGATCGGCAATCCATACGGGTTTCAGTCCACCGTGACGGCGGGCGTGATCAGCGCGCTGGGGCGTTCGCTGCGCTCGCACTCGGGACGCTTGATCGAGGATGTCATTCAAACCGACGCCGCTTTGAACCCTGGAAATTCCGGAGGCCCGCTGGTGGATTCGCGAGGCCAGGTGATCGGAGTCAACACGGCGACGATTCTGCCGGCCCAGGGAATCTGTTTCGCCATCGGGATCAACACCGCAAAATTCGTTGCCAGCCGACTGTTGCGTGACGGGCGCATCCGGCGCAGCTACATCGGAGTTTCGGCGCAGACGGTTCCCATTCATCGCCGGGTGGTGCGCTTCTATGGCTTGGCGCGGGAGACCGGCGTGGTAGTAGTCGGCATCGAGGATCGCAGCCCGGCGCGGAGAGCAGGCTTGCGTGAGGGCGACATCATCGTGGCACTCGATGAGAAGCCGGTGGCTGGCGTCGACGACCTGCATCGTCTGCTGACCGACGCTCAAGTCGGCACGCGCTGCGCTTTGACGGTCATTCGCCACACTGATCGCCTGATTCTGCCGATCTTTCCCGAAGAAGCGGTGCAATAGCGGAGCGACGGGCGTCTCGCCCGTCCCGTCTCGGACGCTCCTATCGCGTTGCACACACACGATTTCGTGTGTTAGCTTCGATTCGGAGAGTTCCGCTTGCGACACACGGTTCCGGCTGGGATGGAGCGCAAGGAAACTGACGTTTACCTGCGGCTCGATCCGGCGCGTCTTCCCCAGCATATCGCCATCATCATGGACGGAAACGGGCGCTGGGCCCGGCGCCGACACATGCCGCGTGTAGCCGGACATCGCGCCGGTGTAGCCGCCGTGCGTTCGACGGTCGAAACTGCGGCGCGCATAAAAATTCCGGCGTTGACGCTCTACGCCTTCTCCGAAGAAAACTGGAAAAAACGTCCGAAGACGGAAGTCGATTTCCTGATGCGCCTGTTGTGTCACTTTCTTAAAGCGGAAATCAAAACGCTCAACGAAAACAATATCCGCTTGAAATATATCGGACGCCAGCATGAGTTACCGGAGTCGGTGCAGCGCGAAATGGAAGAAGCAAGCGATGCTACCTCGAAGAACACAGGGATGCTGCTGACGCTGGCGCTGAATTACAGCGCGCGCAGCGAGATCGTCGACGCGTTTCGCTCGCTGGCGGAGGCTGCGGCGCGCAATGGCGGCATAGATCACATGCAAGTCGACGAGCAAGCGATCAGCGATCATCTCTACACCCGGGGTCTGCCCGATCCCGACTTGGTAATTCGCACCAGCGGCGAGATGCGGCTGAGTAACTTCCTGCTCTGGCAACTGGCCTACGCCGAGATCTATGTAACGCCGACGCTGTGGCCCGACTTCCGCGGCGTGCAGCTGCTGGAGGGAATCGAAGAGTACCAGACGCGCGACCGCCGCTACGGCGGCCTGGGGCCGGATGGGCACGCTCCGCAGCATACGCCGCGGGCCCACGCTGAGGCCAAGCGTTGATGAGAGCGGCTCGTGGAGAGACGGGCGTTGTCGCCCGTCCAGGTTGTGTAGGGACGGCCGTCCCCGACCGTCCAAGCCGAGCGCAGCTCGACAACTGCCGGCGATCAAAGCCACTCTTGATTTGCGGCGGCCGCAGCGTGATCCGTAGCGTGATCCCATGATCAAGCGCATCGCCACCGCCGTCGTTCTAATTCCCCTCGTTCTGCTGCTGGTGCTGAAAGCTCCGCTCTACGTGCTAGCCATCGTGGCCGGAGCAATCGCCCTTCTGGCCATCGCCGAGTTCTTGAAACTCATAACCCACTACGCAGTCGAACCACTGACGCTAGCGACCTACGCCTTCGTCGCACTCTTCTTTGCCTATGTAATCGTTGCCTCCACCAACCGCACGCCGCTGGTAGAGACGACCGCCGTTCTCTACGGACTGGCCGTAGCCGCAGCGTTAGCGCCTTTTGTATTCCTGACGGTCGCCATGCGTCGATCCGACTTGACCAGCGGCTATCCCACAGCCGCCGCTTCGGCATTCGCCTTCGGATACATTGCGATCCCAATGGCGCTGCTGGTCGAGATCCGCCAGCAGCCGGCCGGAGCGATCTGGACCATCTACACGCTGCTCGCCGTATGGGCGGGCGACATCTTCGCCTACTTCGTCGGCAAGTCGCTGGGCCGTCACCGCATGTCGCCGCAGATCAGCCCGAATAAAACCTGGGAAGGCGCAGCGGCATCGATCCTGGCCAGCGTGATCGTAGGCACGCTGTGGATGCAGCACGCGCCCGGAATCAGTTCCGCTCTTCTGCGGATCGGATTGATTGACCGTCGCGATGGCATGTTCGGTCTGGAGCAGCCGCAACTGTGGCCCATCATTCTGCTGTCGGCGGTGGTTAACATCGCCGCGCAATTAGGCGACTTGGTCGAATCCCTCATCAAGCGCGGCGCCGGAGTAAAAGATTCCGGCGCCATCCTCCCCGGCCACGGCGGCATGCTCGATCGCATCGACGCCATGCTCTTCGCAGTGCCGGTAGTGTGGGCATATGGGGCTTGGCGGCTGATGCAGTAGGAGCGGCAACTTGCCACGAGCAAGCCTTTTCCCTATATTGAAGCCCATGGAAGTCCATTTCACCCCCGACGCTGAAAAGAAGCTCAACGACCTCGCAGCGCAGAGCGGACGCGGGGCGGACGAGCTTTTGCAGGACGCGTTCGCCGCATATTTTGACGAACTGGTCCAGACCCGGGACATGCTCGACAACCGCTATGACGAACTGAAGAGCGGCCGGGTGAATCCCATCGACGGTGAAGAAGCCTTTGCCCGCCTGAAAGCGAAAACCGACGCACAGCGCAACCGCGAAGCATGAGCAGCAGCGGCTACGCTCTCCACCCGCAAGCCCTCGCCGATCTCGACGATATACGCGATTACATCGCACAGGGAAACCCCGACGCAGCCGACCGGCTCATGTCGGAGATTTTTGACACCATTCGCGGGCTTGTGCCGTTTCTTTACCAGGGTCACCGACGCCCCGACCTCAGTTCGCGGTTTTTGCGGTTCACTCTTGTACGTGAATACCTGATTGCCTACGCGCCCGAGGAAAAACCCTTGTGGGTTGTCGCCGTTATACACGGACGCCGCAGTCCCCGTATCATGGCCGCGATTCTGAGAGGTAGGGAGTAAACGCTCACGCTGCCGGATGCCGGGTGTCCGACAACCAGTCCCCTCCCATACAATAAGAAGGTCGCATGAAACGCATCGCCATCCTCGGTTCGACCGGCTCCATCGGCCGCAGCACATTGAGTGTGGTCGAAAGCTATCCCGACCGCTTTCAGGTCGCAACATTAGCCGCGGGCAACAATGCCGAACTCGCCTTTGAGCAAGCGCTGCGCTGGAAGCCCGGCGTCCTCTCGTTGGCCAAGGAGCAGGATGCCGAAGCGCTCCGCGCAAAACTCCGCCGCGAGGGCCTCTCCGAAATTGAAGTCGCGCATGGCGCCGCCGGCACGGTTCGTGTAGCGACCCATCCTGAGGTGGATTTCGTGGTCAGCGCCATCGTTGGCGTCTCCGGCCTGGAGGCGACCTACGAAGCGGTCCGTGCCGGAAAGTCCGTTGGCCTGGCCAACAAAGAATGTCTCGTGGTGGCGGGCGAACTGATCACCGCCGAGGCGCGCAAACAGGGCAAGCCGCTGCTGCCGATCGACAGCGAACACAACGCCATCCACCAGTGTCTGCGCGGCGGCCGAATGAATGAGGTCGAGCGCATCTGGTTGACCGCTTCCGGCGGGCCGTTCCTGAAGACGCCTAAGTCGGAGTTTGCATCAATAACGGTGCAACAGGCGCTCAATCATCCTACCTGGAAAATGGGAAAAAGAATCACCATCGACTCCGCAACCTTAATGAACAAGGGGTTCGAGGTCATCGAGGCCTGCCGCTTGTTCAATGTGCCTCCCGACCGTGTCCAAGTCGTTGTGCATCCGCAGTCTACGATCCATTCCATGGTTGAATTCGTGGATGGCAGCATACTTGCTCAGATTTCTGTGACCGACATGCGTCTGCCGATTTTGTATGCGCTGACCTATCCGGAGCGCATCCCTTCGGAGCTGCGCTTCTCGGTTGGTGACCTAAGGCATCTGGATTTCTGCCCTCCGGATATGGCTAAATTCCCTTGTCTAGGTTTAGCTTACGCAGCGGCGGCCGCCGGAGGCGCAAAGACCATCGCCTTGAACGCCGCCGACGAAGTCGCAGTGGCTGCGTTTCTGGAAGAACAGATCGGATTCGAGGAAATTTCGGGAATCGTCGAAGAGGTAATGTCTGCAACTCCAGTCGGAAATCTGGAATCTATACACACAGTGCTTGCTCTCGACACCGAGGCCCGCCTCTTGGCAAGAAAAATGGTTCAAAAGAAAGTGCAGCAGCGCCACCGAAAAGGATTGCCCATCGGGGCCATTTCGTAACCGGAATTTTGGAGTAATCTGAGGAGATAATGCCGCAGCTTTTGTCCATCCTTCACACCATCTTTATCATGGGGATCGTCCTCGGATTCATGATCCTGATTCATGAGTTCGGCCACTTCGCCGTGGCCAAATATTTCGGCGTCCGGGTGGAAGTGTTTTCCATCGGCTTCGGCAAGCGCCTGTTCGGCGTCACCAAAGGCGGTACCGACTATCGCATCAGCGCCATTCCGCTCGGCGGCTACGTGAAAATGTCGGGCGAGAACCCCATGGACGACCGCACCGGCGATCCCGGCGAGTTTCTGTCCCATCCACGCTGGCAGCGCTTCCTCATCGCTTTGGCCGGACCGGCGATGAACATCATGCTCGCCATCGCCCTGCTCACCGGCGTGTACATGGTGCATTACGAATATCCCGCCTTTCTCGATGATCCCGCCGTTGTGGGATGGGTGCATCCCAACACTCCCGCGGAAAAGGCAGGCATCCAGAGGGGCGACAAGATTGTCCGGGTCGAGGACATTGAGAATCCGAATTGGGAGCAGGTCGACGTCAAGGACGCCCTCAGCCCGAATCAGCCTTTGAAGTTCGGCATCGAGCGCGACGGCAAAGTCATGGAGAAGACTCTGGTTCCGCTGCCGTTCGGACCCAATCAATACGGGGCCGTAGGTTGGTCGCCGCAAGAATCCAGCGTCACCTTGACCATCGTCGAACCTGGGATGCCCGCGCAAAAGGCAGGCATCAAGGTTGGGGACCGCATCCTCACCGCCAACGGGCAGGACATTCCCGCCGTGGAAGCGCTCATCCAGATGTTGACCCGCACCAAGGATCAGCCGTTGGAGATTGTGGTCCTCCGCAACGGCCAGAAACTGACCTTCACCGTGAAACCGATGCTCGACCCCGGAGGCCCTGGGCAGGAGCCTGCCTACCGGATCGGCGTCGCCAGCGTCCCCCTCAAGGTCGTAAAGCTCAATTTCCCGGATGCGCTGCAGCGTTCCCTGTCGGACAACAAGAAGAGCTCTTTCCTGATCCTGGAGTTGCTGCAAAAGATGGTGCAGCGCAAAGTATCCATGCGTCAGGTGGATGGCCCGATCGGAATCGGCAGCGCGGTTGGCCAAGCCGCCCGCGAAGAGGGCTGGACTCCGCTGCTCTTAATCAGCGCCGCCATCAGCTTGAACCTGGGCATCATGAACCTGCTTCCGATCCCCATCCTGGACGGCGGCGTAATCCTGCTCCTTTTCATCGAGAGCCTGATGCAGAAAGAAATCAGCCTGCCCATCAAGGAACGCATCTACCAGGCCGCTTTCGTCTTTCTCGTGCTCTTCGCCGTGATGGTGATCTACAACGACCTCGTCAAGACCCTGCCGGGACTGACACGGATGCCGTAGGAGTGTGGCGCGGGCGCCCTCGCCCGCGTGCCCGCGCCGCCACTAACGTGTGTGCGCTTTATATTCGTCCTGGGCCTCATGTCCAGTCTCATCGCAATTCAAAGTGAACTCCGCGACCTGCTAAAATGGAAACTTCCTATGGCCGAAATTCACCGTAGAAAAACCTACACTGCCACCATTGGCGGCGTCCGCGTGGGCAGCAATGCACCGGTTATGGTGCAGTCCATGACCAATACCGACACCGCGGACATCCCCGGCACCGTGAAACAAATAGCCGCGCTGGCGCGAGCCGGCAGCGAAGTCGTCCGCGTAACCGTCAACAATGACGATGCCGCCAAGGCCATCCCTCACATCGTGGAAGGCCTGGAAAAGCAGGGCCTGCGCACGCCCATCGTCGGCGATTTCCATTACAACGGACACCTCCTGCTGACAAAATACCCCGCCTGCGCCGAGGGCCTGGCCAAGTACCGCATCAATCCTGGCAACGCCAGCATCGGGCGCAAGAACGACGACAACTTCCGCACCATGATCGAGGTGGCCGTGAAGTACCAGAGGCCGGTGCGCATCGGCGTGAACTGGGGATCGCTCGATCAGTCGCTGCTAACGAAGATGATGGACGAAAACTCGCGTCTCCCGGAGCCGAAAGGCGCCCGCGAAGTAACCATGGAAGCGATCGTAGCCAGCGCTCTTACTTCAGCGAAGCTGGCCGAGCAGCACGGCCTCCGCCCCGATCAGATCATCCTGAGCGCAAAAGTCAGCGGTGTGCAGGATCTAATCGATGTGTACCGCATGTTGGCCAGCCGCTGCGAATACCCGCTTCATCTTGGACTAACCGAAGCCGGCATGGGAGCCAAAGGCATCGTGGCATCAAGCGCGGCGATGGCTGTGCTGCTGCAGGAAGGCATCGGCGACACCATCCGAGTTTCGCTCACTCCCGCTCCCGGAGGCGATCGCGCCGAAGAAGTCCGAGTGGCGCAGCAGATTTTGCAATCGCTTGGAATTCGCAGCTTCACCCCGCAAGTCACCGCGTGCCCCGGCTGCGGCCGCACCACCAGCACCTTCTTCCAAGAAATGGCCGAACAGATCCAAACCTACCTGCGCGAGCAGATGCCCGTCTGGAAGGAAACTCACACTGGCGTGGAAGAAATGAAAGTAGCCGTGATGGGCTGCGTCGTAAACGGCCCCGGAGAATCGAAGCACGCAAGCCTGGGAATTTCTCTTCCTGGAACCGCGGAAGAACCAAAGGCCCCCGTCTACGTCGACGGCCGTTTGTTCACCACGCTCAAAGGCGACAAGATCGTCCCCGAGTTCATCAAGATTCTCGACGATTACGTCGAGTCCCACTACGCCGCCAGAGAAAAAGAAGCGGTCGTCTAAGCCCTAGAGGCTGCCCCGTCCAAGCTCCGCTTGGGCGGGATCAGTCGAATGCGGGACCAATCGAGTGCGGGATCAGTCGAATTCAGTCGGCCATTCCGGGTGAAAGAAGTGCTCGAAAAGCCGCGCGATTTGGACTGGTGTCACCCGCGTGAGAGACAGGGGTGGAATCTCGTCGCTGGCGAAAAAACCGACAGCGTCTGTTTCCTGTTCTGCACGGGCGTTCCCACCAACAATATCGCACAGGAAAAACAGCTTATAGGCGTGGTATGGAATCGGAGGGTGGCCGTGAAGGTTGCGGTCCAGCAATGCCAGAAGTTTCCGAGCCTTTACATCGTAACCGGATTCCTCCTTGACTTCTCGGACAACAGCCGTGCTGGGGGAATCTCCAATGTCTGCCCATCCTCCCGGCAATGTCCAGCAGCCATCTTCCTTTTCCCTGACCAGAAGCAAACGTCCGTCGCGGAAGACAGCGGCTCGCACATCGACCTTGGGTGTTGCGTATCCAACATCTGCGCTGAGAAGTTTGACAAAGAAATCCGCACTGCCCTCCCCTGAACCCGCAGCCATCATCTCGGCTGCCACCAACCGGATCGATTGGTAGCGCTCAACGTCGAAAGGATCTTTGGCGTAGGTCAGTCCAGTTTGCGCAATGGCCTGCAACCTCTTCGCCCACACCAGCCACTGGGGATCCATATTCCTCCGGTCTCCAATCGTCGTTAGTCAAGTTCAACATTTTTGCAGGTCACATGTCATTTCGAGGTTCCCCATTTCACTGAGCGCCAAATGAACGAATCCACAAATCGAAAAAGCGCGACCGTTGGGCCACGCCTTCTTGACTCTATGTATTCAGAATACGAGATTAGATCGGGGTACCGCCGAACTTGCCGGATTCATCTCCAGCCGCGGAGGCACAGGGGCAAACTGCTCTTGGCTCGTAGCGCGAACCCTACGGCCTTTAGCTAGAAGCCAAGAGCTAGGAGCCAGCCACGCAGATCCTTGGGGTGGGAGATGGGAATTGAAAACGCCCCAAAACTTGAATACAACAACTTGCAGAGCGTCGGGACGCTCTAAAAACGCCACAAAACACAGTAGGAATCGCTAACAGTCAGTAAAAGGTCAGTAAGGAAGCCTGTGGGTTTCTCGCCCTTCACGCCCCCGTGCTCCCTTGCGATTCGAACCCCAAAATGGGAGTTGTAGTGCTCCCAAAATGTATCGGGCGGCAAATTCTCACTCCACCCTCGCCCCCCCGCAGCACCGCTTGTACTTCTTGCCGGAGCCGCAGGGACACATTTCGTTCCGCTCGCCTTTGGGAGCGGTGGGAAAGGCGATTAACTATCCTTGCGGTAGAGAAGGTCGCGCATCGCCTGCCTCCGCGCTTCGTTCGCTTCCATCCGAGTCTTGCGTTCGTCGGCGTCCACACTCTGCTTCGTTGTTGAGTCAACGTGTTCGGGTTCGCTGCACGCCGGGCAACGGTTGGCAAAACCCGGTTTGTCCGGCCTCAGTTCGAACTCCTCCGAGAAAACGGCGCACATCTTGATAGGAAATACCATCCAGCCACCATGATACCAACCCACCCGTTGGAGCCGCAGCAATGCTTGTACCTCTCGCCGTAGCCGCAGGGGCACGGGTCACTGCGCCCTCCCTTTGCGCAGTGCCTGACCGCCATTGCCCAATTTGACGCTCCGCAGTAGACTTCCTGCCAAACAACACCGAGAAGGGAACGGATAGATGTGGGATTAATGGCTCATGATTGGATCGAGATAATTGGACTCACGGGCGGGGCAATCGCCTTCATATTCGGGCTGCGGCAATATGCGAGCACCCAAAAGTGGAAAACGAAGGAATTCGTCGCCAGCGAATTCGACAAGTTCACGTCCAAGCGGGAGGTGCGGCTAGCCCTGACTCTGCTTGACTGGCGTGATAGAGAAATTGAATTGTTTCCGCAATCGGAGACAAGATACAAAGAACGTTTCGTGGTTGTCACAGACGACCTGCTTGTCTCAGCCCTTGCACCGCATACTGAATCAACTGGATTCGATTACAAGGAAGCTGCCCTGCGCGATGTCTTTGACGAATTTCTGACCGCACTGGAGCGTTTCGACAGCTTTCTGCAAGCGGGTCTAGTTAAGTCTTCTGATCTGAAACCATATTTTCACTATTGGATTGATGTTTTGAGTCGCGATCCTAGGGAGCCCGTTCGCAGTGCATTGTGGACGTTCGTGCGTGCATACGACTATCAAGCTGTCATTTCCTTTGTTCAACGCCTTGACGGAACTGTTCCGAGCGCTTGAGCGACTTCAGTGATTCACCAGACATTTCATTGGCTTCGTCGAGGCTAGTGAACTCGCAGGCGTCCGACATCTCGCCGCCGAAGACCTCCGAGTAGTACTCGCTGGGCATGACAGTCTCCGGGCCTGCGATGAGAGCGGCGAAAAATCCATCGCGCGCCTCAACGCTCATCGCCCTGCCGCCCTTGCAGCTCTTGAAAAAGTCTCCAAGGCGGTCGAGTTCGGCGTCGGTCAGCGGCTCGGGGTCGTTAAGAGTTCTCATCGCAGACTGTTCTTTCTCGAAGCATTCTATGCGGCATCGACTTGACGGTAGCGGAACCTCCCTTACCGCGTCTCTCGATACAGCAGTTCTCCAACAAAATGTCTCGCTATGGCAAAACCTTGAATTGGCCCGGTATTTTGAGCGTCGTCGCAACGTATGAATTCGCCGCTCGCCATGCATCTAGGACAGCGGTTCGTTCACTTGGTTTGAGTCGTTCGTCAAAAATGGTTAACCACGGTTGTACGGTACTTGTGTCGCCTTTGTCTTTCTGTCCGGTCACCGACTCAATTGAGACAATAGAATTGAAGTTCTTTCCTATGAACAGGAGCGACGGAACAGCATCGCCTGCTTTAACGACTTGCTTCGGTTCTATCAGATAACCGCCAGAACGTGAGGGTTCGATTCTGGTGTCTGCCTTAAAGACCGTTGTTGCCGCAAACACGGTAATACCGTTGGAACCGGAGCCCGTGCAGCCTACGATGCCAATTACGGGATATGTAATCTTGTGATTCCCGTTTAGGAAAACGTGCGTCCGAACATCCCAGCTTTGCAAGCAGCCGTTCCCAATGACTAAATTAGCGGGCAGTTTTCCGCCTTTTAGCCCAAGAACAGCCGTGGTCGTGAACGCGGCTGCGCTCACCGTGGGAGGAGCAGAGCTTGCGGTGTTTTGGTCTTGGCTTCGTGTAGGCGTACCAACGACGCCGATGAGGAAAACCGCCGAAGCTACTTTTGAAAAGAAGGAAAGGAATTTCCAAACTCGAAACTGAGTGTTTTTCCCACACGAAGTTCGAAACATGCAATCTCCTCCTGAAACTGGCAATCAAGAGCTTAGCCTCCCACGCCGCGCCATACCCCAACTTTAGTTACGCGCACGCTCCCGTCCGGCAGCCCACGCGCCGACACTTTGTCCAGCCGAGCAGCCGCATACAAACCGGAGCGGAATCGGTTGCGGCTCCTCTCGTCCGTACCGACGCCCGCAACATCGAAGTGTTGACCGACTCTCAGCCTGTGAACACGCTCGGCAATCTTGGGGTACTTGCGTGGTTGCTCAACTCGCGGACGAAGATAGGAGTGTTGCAGCGTGATGCAGTGCTTGTTGCCGCATGAGGCATCGACAACTTGGTTGGGAGGGACGGAACCGTGGGCGTCAATCCAGTTGCGCCGCCGCCGACCGTAGGCGGTGGACAGGTTGGCGATCTCTTCGCAGTCGCCGTGTGCGGTTGTTGGTGAGAATTCTCCCATTGCGAACCAAGGGCAAGCGTGGATTCCCTCGCCGGGGATTGTATCAAGTCGAGGCATGACCTCCTCACCGCGTCTCCCGATCCAGCCATTTCTCCACCCGTACCGGACGCCACTCCTCCAGTGCCCGCAACAACTCCGCAACGGAATCACGCGCCAGCACGAGCGCCCTGTTCTCCGGCTTCAGGAAGCGCTCCTGCACGGCATGGTCGAACATCGCCAGCAAGGGAGTGTAAAACCCCAACACATTCAGGATGCCGCAGGGCTTCGCGTGAAGACCAAGCTGCGACCACGTCACCACCTCGCAAAACTCGTCCAGCGTTCCGAATCCGCCCGGCATTGCGATGAATGCGTCGGACAGGTCAGCCATGAGCGCCTTGCGCTCGTGCATGGAGCGGACGACATGGAGTTTCGTGAGCCCCGTGTGCCCGACCTCCCGCGCCATGAGATTTTCGGGAATGACTCCCACCGCCTCGCCGCCCGCATTGAGCACGGTGTCCGCGAGCACTCCCATCAGACCCACATTGCCGCCGCCATAAACCAGCCCTATATTCCGGCGCACGAGTTCCGCGCCCAATTCCTCGGCGGCAGCGCGGTACTCTGGGCGGTTCCCGGAACTCGAACCGCAGAAAACACAGATTCGTCTCATGCAGTGATTCTAAAGTGACGCTTCTGTATAATTCCGACACTCAGCGGGAATGCTTCGATGCTTCGTAGTGGGAGAAGTTCATGACGCGCCAGATGCTCGGATTCATCGCAGTTTTGTTTCTCCTCTCGGTACTGACGAGCGCACAACAGACATCGGACAAACCTTGGCACTTCGCTGTTTCTGGGGATTCGCGGAATTGCGGGGACGTTGTCATGCCCGCCATCGCCAAAAGCGTCCGTTCCCACGGCGCTGAATTCTACTGGCATCTTGGGGACTTTCGCGCCGGGTACGACGTGGACGAGGACATGCAGCCACGGCTGGGCGAGAAGATGCCAATCGACGAGTATCACAAGGTCGCTTGGGACGACTTCATTAGGCATCAAGTCGAGCCGTTCACCCCGATTGCTGTTCACTTGGGCATCGGGAACCACGAGATGTACATGCACGAGAACACACCAGCAGGTCAGGACGCGAGTCATGCGGAATTCATTACCAAATTCAGCAAGTGGCTCGGAGGCTCTAAGACCGCTTATTACCACCGGAAATCGCATCAGGTGGACTTCATCAGCATGGACAATTCAACCAACGCTGGTTTTGAGGATGCTCAACTCCAATGGTTTGAGAAGGTCTTACAAGAGGATCGCACGGACAACGCGGTGAAAGCCGTTGTGGTAGGAATGCATCGCGCCCTGCCCAACAGTCTGGCGTGCGGTCACAGCATGAACGGCGATCCTGCTTCGTCAGCCGAAGACAACCTCAAGAGCCTTCAGAGTGGGCGACGGGCTTATGAAGACCTTTGGGACTTCCAGAACACCGCCAAGAAGCACGTCTACGTTCTTGCGAGTCATTCCCATTTTTACATGCAGGGTATTTTCAACACTGCCTACTGGCACCATCACGCCGGAAGCAAAGGCGGCAGCGCGAACGATGTCAAGGAAGAGAAAGTGAATCCTCTTGAAGGATGGCTCGTGGGCACCGCGGGTGCTCAACGCTACCGACTTCCCGACAACCTTCCCTCGAATGCTCCAGCGATCACCTATGCCTACGGCTATCTGCTGGGGAGTGTGCACCGGGACGGAACGATTGACTTCAGATTTGAACAGGTCGTTGAAGATGACGTGCCACACGCAATCACGGACAAACGGCGCGACTTGGTGGACTACTGCTTCTTAGCTAACCGAGATAACACAGCCCACACGCCAGTCGAATCGTGCGGCGAGCAGTAGTGGGTTCTTTCGGCGGGATGCTATTAGGATGCGGATTCAGAAGCCCTTTCTGCTGGGATTTGGCTGCCGGGCAGGGGTTCGGGTCACTGAGGGCGTTTCAGAGGTGTGGAGGGTTTTGTGATCAGCCTAGCCAGTCAAATCTGAGTGCGGTGCAAACCAGTCGTCTAAAATTGGGCTCCTGAGCTTTTCAACGGCTTGGCAATCTCCAGAGCGAGTGCTTGCGCTTCACGCATCTTTTCAATGATTTCGTCCTGCAATTTGTAGTATCGGGCCCACAATTCGGGATTGACCTGCTCCTCTATGCGGATTGGCTCGCACCTTGCCCATTCCTCAAAGCGTGCAAGCCGTAACGACCGAGCTTCGAGGTCGGCAACGCCTCGCGACTTCGGCGAGAATCGCGCATTGCTGGTCATCCATGTTTTCCAATCGGATTTGCCTTTGGACTGATTGCATTTTCCGCAGGACGGCACAAGGTTCCTGATGCACGTGGCGTATCCTGTAGGCTTCCCGTTGTTAACGAGCGGTCGGAGATGGTCCCACTCGGTGGCTCTTGAACCGCAGTAGGCGCATTCAAGGGTTGCTGGAGTTGTTTCGAGAATCGACAGCACCTGCCGGATTTCCTCCGCAGATGGAGGGATGACGCTCACTATCGCCGCGACAAACACGTTCCTGATGCTTGATGCTCGTCCGGTGATCGTCGTACCGGAGGGCATGTTGAAGCATCGCATGAAATCGGAATCGGAAATGGCGTCGGTTACAGAATGCACTGAGGTAGTGTTTTCCATACGTCAGTCCAGAACGGCTTGGAGCACCTCGACCAGTTCGTCGACATCGAAGATTTTAGAGATGCTTTCGCCATTGGCGATCCGTGCGTTCAACTCGAATACAGCGTCCAAGTTGAGCTTGTTCTTGGACGAAACTGTTCCGTCTCGGCACGAGTCCTCGACCTCCCCCGAGAGGATGCCGATCCCGCGCTGCCGCAGCTTGCTCAGAATGTCAGGCAGGTCGACGCCATCGAGCTTGACTTCATCGACCTTCTTCGCGAGATAGAAGGTCTTCGGGTCGGTGTTTCTGATCTTCTCCCGCAGGCGTTGTAGCTTCCTGAGGACGACCTCGCCCTTATCCCCATACATGCATCCTTGGCTGAAGAATTGTGGAGGGAGGCTCACGAGGCTCTCATGCGCCTTCACGTCACCGTACTTGTTCCGCTCCTCAGACTTGTCTCTGAGCAGGTAGTCGAAGTCGGCTAGGATTTGGCATTTGATCCCGAGCTTCATGACTAGCTGCACGAGATTGGAGATATTGTCTTTCCCGGCAGCGGAGATCACTGAGACGTTCTTGCTATCGAGTTGCTTTGGGAATTTCTCCTTGGCAACGGCGCGAAATAGGAAGTCATCGTATCCCTCGCAGACGACCACCTTCTCCGCAAAGAACAGTTCGCTCGAAAACTCGTGAACGAGTATTCGGGCATAGTCCTTCAGGTTGACGGACGTGCAGGCTGTGTTGTCATCTGAGTCCTTGGTGACTGCGATGACGTTCACGTCTTCCCCGCTCGTCCGCAGAAATTCCGCGCTGTGGGTCGCGATGATTACCTGATTCTTGTCGCCGATGAAGTCGGTGAGGCGGTCGCTGATCAAGCGCCTTGCGTGCGGGTGCAAATAGAGTTCCGGCTCCTCGATGCAAAGCGGCGCGGACGTTATGACGTTCACGTGCTTGGTGTAGTAGCTGAAGAGGCCGATAATGACCGCGCTCTGGATGCCCGATCCCTTGTCTGTGAGGAGCGATTTGAACCCGTCATCGACATAGAGCACGCAGGTCTTGTACAGGTCTAGCTGGTTGTCCGCGTTAAACTGGAAGAAAAGCTGTGTGCCCGGAAATGCCACTTCGAGTGCCGACTCTCGAACCTGCTCGCGCACGGACTCGAAAATCTCGTCCGCAACTTGACGGACTGCGGTCAGCGCGTTTTGCAGGTCCGGGTTCTTCATGTGTCCAGCCGTTAGATGCTGCATGAGCTTCCCGTACCATGTCCAACTCGACAACCGAAGCTGGGTCTGGGGATCGCGAAAGGATGGGATTATTGCACTCTGAAGAAGCTCATTCCGGACGTTGGCTTTGAACGCCATCAGCCAGTCGTGCCTGCTCGATTCCCGAAATAGAAACCGGATGTCCTTCTCAATCTCGTCGTCCTCGTTCTTGATAGCTCGGAAGGCGTAGGCGAAGCTGTACTTGTCTTCAAAGCAAGCCTCGAACGTACCTTGGTTCCGCAGCTTGGGGTTTATGTACTGCCTCCATGCAACCCCGTCCTCGGTCAAGTCAAATATCTGCGCGAAATTCTCTGGCAATGTAGCTGTGCGAAAGCGAAGATGGTCACGGTACTCGTCGCAAGCCACGTGGAAGCCGAAACACTTGTACAAGGCGTCGTAGTCGAGCGCCTCTCCCGCGTCCCTCGTAAGCTCGCACCAGATGAACAACTCGTTCGCCGACCGGGACACAAGGTCGTCACCTTGCTTTTCCTTCCACGAGTGGAAGTCGCCTAGGGTGATGTTTTCCGACTTCTGGTACGTGGGGCTCGTTTCTCCGAGGACGATGTGGAGAGCCTTAATGATGTTGCTCTTGCCGCAATTGTTGCGACCAATGATTACGTTCTTTCCCTTGTCGAACCTCAGGTCAAGCTCACGAATTGATCGGTAATTGGCGATGTAAAGACGGCTTACGTGCACCGCGTACTCCACTGCTGCAAAGACCCACAAGTATGCGCCTGTGCGGGTTTGACTGCAACGACTGTAAGGCATCGAAGCATAGGCGTGACCGCCCCAGCGGTAATACCGATCACTTTCAGGCCACGACCGAACCCGGTTTGAGTCATCCTCTTGGTACTGAACATCTGTGGTATTAGAATCCTTCATATCATGGCGCGTTATTTGTACGGGCAGGACGGTCGCACTATAGGCTATATGGATTCGGCCGATAAATACCTATATTCGACGGGGGGAGCGGCAATTGCATATTGGGACTCCAGCCACAAATACATGTACACACCCGCAGGGCACACGTTTGGGTACATTGATTCTCATGGTCGCTACCTGTATTCGCAATCAGGCGAAACAGTCGGCTATTTCCAGCCACGGTACGAGAGCGGCGACTAAGTGTCGATTCTAGGCGGCGATTCGGCTGCCCAGAGGGATTCAGGGCGGGTCCGGGCGTTCCAGAGGTGCTGGCAGCCTTTGTGACCAGCCTAGCGACCATGTACGGAACCATGATGACTGGGCATTGCGGCTCGAATGCGCCTCCGGCATCTCGAAGTTAGATATCGGCAGCCATTCGCAAGGAGGGAGGGCTAGCTCCCTCGATACGGGCGGGGGAGTGAAGCCATCGCCGCACGCCCTTCGTTTATCTTTGTCGGCCCGCCTCCAAGGTCAATCGGAAACCATCCCCCTCGGGTGTCACATGGAACCGGACGTTCTTGGACGGAGTGCGGAGCACCGGGCGCAACGCGTCTGCCGCATCTCCACAGTAAATGTATTCGTGGCACATAGAGACTGTCGTCATATTTAGCTGTGCAGCTTCCTCTTCGGCTGCTTCGCGGTGATAGACGCAGTTGTGCCAAAGCACGAACCCCGAAACGTATCGCTCGGGGATCATTGAGCGAAGTTTGTCGCGTCGTGACTCCGCGCTTTCTACCGCTGACATCACAAGCATGTTCCTAGAAGTGAGGGGAAAATGCATAACGGTTTCAGGATCGGCGAGGGCAATGTGACTTTCGCAACGAAAGTGCACCGGACAGTCGCTCGTAATTAGTTGAGACTCGTCTGGAAGCGTGATCACCTCCCACCTGCAAAGAGACATGAATTCGGCATAGGTAGAACAGTGCTCGAACATTTCTAGAAGACTGAACTCCGGTTTCACCGTAACCTCAATTTCGCCGCTCAGATACGCCTCTCTCATTTCACGCGCAAGTTTCTGCGCCGCCTTGATGCTAGTTTTCCGCTGTGCCGCAAGCAAGCCCGCGAACGCATCCTTCTCCTTAATGAGGCTTCGTGTCACACCATCCATCAACTTCGCGTGCGATTGTTCGATGTTATCTCGCATGTGCGGCGTGCGTAGGAACTGGAGCGCCATGTGGACCGATAGGTCACTGCGTTCTAGATGGGAAATTTGCCGTCCGGTGGAGAGCTTCCGGATCACCAGAAGGCCACCATTCTCAACATTGTTCGCAAGAAGCTCTTCGGCTGTGTTGTCCGTACTTCCATCCTGTTTGCGGACGCCATAGTAGTAGCGCCGCGAACTAAGCGACTCGGGCCGTCCCTGAAAATGTCTCCCGTCCCTCGAATAGACGTGCAACATCGACTGTCCGTGGCGGACGAACCCAGCAAGATAAGCAGCGGGAACGGTATGGTGTTGTATTGTGTCGGCCACCCTATAAGTCTAGCTGAACGGAAATCGCCGGAGACATTTGGGGATATGGAAGACGAGAAAGCCTGCCGCATACTCGCAGCAGCAGGCTCCCCGAGCTACTATGCCGCCTTCTTCTTCGCCGCTCTGAACTTCGCCCACCGTGCCTTTTGCGCCGCCGCGATTTTCCTGCGGGCTGATGCCGACATGGTGCGCTTGGCTGGAGCCGAGCCCGTTGTTTTCGCCACCGCCGTTGGCTGCGACTGTTTCCGAATGCTCGCCCATCGCGCTTTCTGCGCCAGAGCCATTTTGCGCCGTGAAGCTGCCGATATTATTCGCTTCGGTTGGGTTGCCTTGCTGGATGCTCCCGTGCCGTTCAACGACTCGATCCCAGAAATTATTTGGTCTAACTTATCAATTTCCACCTGTGCTTGGCTGCGCTTTTCGCGAAGCTCTCGTAGTGCATTATCCAAATTCAACATTGTTACCCCCTCGGGTATTTTGATGCGGACTAATTGTATAAGAGTGGAGTGACTTGCGGCAGTGGGTGCGGGGTTTGGAGAAGGAAGCTACTCCGTCTTTCCGAGTGAGTCACTCACCACGATGGGACTTGTAAGCGACTGACCTGAGGATTAGCCTACTCGCATCATGGCCAACAAATTACCGGACGATGTGAGGAAGCGAGCAGAGGCAAAATGTGCCGACCGCCCGCATTTAGAGATACAAGACCCCGGTACGGTATGGATCAGCCCAAGCGGGAAGGTGTTTGTGTTTGTGGTGGACACGAAAGCAAATGCCCCGCTCTGGGTAGAAGTCTAAGGCTAGACGGGAGTCACTCGCCAAAGCAAAGACTGGCGCAGCACGACGGCGGGAAGCGAGTTCCTGCGACGATCTGTGCCACCACTGACGCCGTGCGCTGGGCTGAAAAGATCATGCAGGCGATTGATGAGCGGTGGCCGACACGGAACACGGGGTAGAATTCTTAAGGACGGTCGCCCGCAGCACGGAGGCTAGATGAAGTGGGAGAAATGGTATTTTCAAAAGGGCGAGCAGTACCCCCTCTCGGAAATCATCAACGAATGTGATCGTCGCCTCCGTGACGGAGGCGTTATTCGGCGCGAATCGAAGAATAGAATGGTGCGTCGGATGGAGAAGTATGCGCCACCGACCATCGTTTGGAGCCCGAAGACAGATCGGGGCTGGGGTGCCTCGGCATTCAACAAGAATTGCTGGCGCACAGTCGCGGGAGGCCCCATCATTTCCCCGGATGTGGCCGAATCTGAAGAGAAGGGCGGAGCGACACCTCGTCATCTGAAGACGACGAGTGACCTCCAGCAGTAGACCCCAGTCCGCAAACGGAGTCGCTGGCTGCGGTCGCCGCCGCCGTGCCGTGGTCGGAGCGGATCATGGCAAATAACCAAAGTGTGGAAGGTCGGGCATGAGAACTAATACTGTTTTCGGTCACCTCGCGCTACAGTTTGCCATGCATCCGGAGAACCTCGCTACTGAAGCGTTGGGCTTTATTCTCCGACACTCTATGTCCGCGTCTGGTGCCTTCACCGAATTCATTCGTCTAGCTGGAGTCGATTGCCCAGAAGACTTAGATTACGAAACCCAGCAGGTCGGAGTGGAACAGTCCATCCCTGACATGAAATGTCGCGACGAGGAGGGACGGCTGCGGGTCATCGTGGAAAACAAGTTCTGGGCGGGTCTAACCGACAACCAACCAGTAACATACATCCGAGAGCTTCCCACCAGCGTTCCGGGTGTAGTGCTGTTCGTCGTGCCTGAAGCACGAATCCGAATCGTCTGGGACGAGCTTCTTTCGCGATGCAGAGCCGCCGAGATTTCGCTAGGTAATGTCCGGCAGCATACGCATATGACAAGCGTTGCCCTCGATGGCAAGCACTACGTCGCTATCACGTCATGGGGAAATCTCTTGCGGACGCTTGCGACAGCAACAACGTCGGCAGGGGAGATCGACTCTCACAGCGACATCGCCCAACTTCAAGGTCTTTGTAAAACGATGGACGAGGAAGCATTCTTGCCGCTTCGGGGTGACGAACTGACGAACTTGGAGATGGCAAGGAGAATCATCAACTACTCCGACCTACCGTTGGACATCGCGACCGAGGCCGAGAGCCGTGGGTACTGCAGCAAAAAGGGTTTTCGGGCAACGCCGTTGCGGTATGGCTCGGGTATATACATCGGAATCGGTGCTTACACCCCATGGCTTGGTTTCGATGCCGAGGCTTGGTTCCGATCAGGCGTTTCGCCGCTATGGGTCAACTTCTCACCTCGTTACAGTGCAAGTTCTGAAATCAAGGAAAGGCTTTTGCGCTTTCGCACCGCCACGCCCCCAAGATGTTTCGACTTCGCAGGGCAGGTTTCGGTACCGATTTTTCTGACTGTTGGCGTCGAGAAACATCGTATCGTAGAGGACGCCGTCCGCCAGATTGGCGAGCTCGCCAATGAGCTTGCGACGATGCCGGAGTCCGCATCGAGTGGAGTTTGACATTATTTCAAGAATCTTGGAGTCTAGCTCGATTTATCAGGATCGTCTCAATGGGTGGAGAGCCCATCGTCCAATAGTGCCAGCCGTCAATGTCGAGATAGGTATAAGTGGCGCGACCATAGACCTGCCGGTAGCCGTGTCGCCGAATGTGCATTACGACGCGCTCGAACAACGATTCGTCAGGTGCAGCTTCCCGCAGTGTGTACTCGTGCGGGGTTTTAGGCATGGTCTTAGCGTAAGTCCAAGTGGATCGAGCTATAAACGCACGCAGTTGAGGCAGAGTGAGAGATTCCAGTTGCGGATCAGGCACCCGCTTTGCCATGAATTCCCCCTCGGCAAGGGATTGTAATTGATCGGCTCCGTTTGATGAGCGGCAGCGGGCGGCGCACGTCTTCGGGCAGAGCGATTCGGCTGTTTTCGATTCGGGGATGAATCATGCAATGAACAAAAAGCCGTGGTTGTCGGCTCGTGCATGCTCTGCTTGACACTGGTTGCCGCCGCACAAAAGCCTTCGCTGCAACCTGAACTGGCAGCGACTAATCTAAGTGTCCGCGAAGGTGCAGGAGTTAGACGAAAGTCATAGCCAGTGGTGACTACTCGTGTGCGCCGTCCGTTTGACGCTTGCGACCACAGCGCGGACATTTGCTGGGGTCGCTACTGAATACGCCGCACACGCATGCATATTCTATTGTTGCGGTGGAATAGCCAGCGCGTGCCGAGGGAACGCCAAGTGAGAACGCGAGAGCAAACTGGTCTGGGTTCTGGTTTCGACCAGTCGCGGGTTCGACCGATTGGGTAGGTTTCGCGGGCTTTACTGCGCCGGACTTCCGGAGAGGCGGCGTAGCCACACGCGACGGTAGTGCAGCCGAAGTGGTGCGGGAGTGCTTCGCCCAGCGTCCTCGCATTTGCCGTTGCTCGCAGGCTAGCCCGTCCTTGCTCGTCTTGGTGGTGGTCACGCGGTAACGATCCTGCCCCGCGTTGCCCACCGCACGATCCGCTTCACGGAAAGCGTCTTGGAGCGTGTTCGCCTCGACCTTCGACCTGATCGCTGTGCTCGCGGCCTTCGGACTAGCAGTCGTGCGGATTATGGAGATGATCTCGAACTTGCCGAGAAGGTTCTCCTTGATGTACACGGTCTTCTGCTCGTAGACGGGGATACGGGTGCTGCCACGATAGAAATGATCGACCTCTTTAGACTTCAACATACGGAAGTAGCTGCTGTCTGTGAGTTTGTGCCAGTCCAGCTTGCTTGCGGTCGCAATCTTTTTTGTGATCGCATTCTTAGGCCACAGATTCACGCTCTCGATGAACGCCTTGAGCTTCGTGATGTCGTCGAGCTTGCTGAAGTCGATGTGCGGGTTGGCTGCTTCCGCCTGTTCCAACGCCTTGATTGATTTGACGGCAGGCTGACCATTCAAATCGAGATCGCTGTCAATACCAAACAGGCTCGGCAAGGTTTCTAAACTGTGCTTGCTGGTCGTGTCGCAAACGTCGATCAGGATGCACTCGGTCTTCTCTAGCTTTACACCAGTGGCGATGGCTTCGACTAGATTGTCTGTGCCTTCTTGGAGCCGGGTGCCGCGCCCAACCATCTGCGTGTACAGAGAGCCGCTCTTTGTTGGGCGGGCAAGCACGATGCAGCCAATCCTCCAATCGTCATACCCTTCTGTGAGAACTCCACAGTTGCAGAGTACTGTGATTTCCCTTGCTTTATGGGCACGTAATTTCTCCTCTCGATCAGGGTCACTGCCCCACACCGCTTTTGCCTTGATGCCGCAACCACGGAAGGTCTCGGCCAAGTCCATCGCGTGCTTGATATCAACGCAGAAACCAACGGTCTGCTTGCCTTCGGCCCTGTCCATCCAGCCCTTGACGACTAGCTGGTTGCGAGTATCGTTGTTGACGGCACCAGACAATTCGTCGGTTTGGAAGTCACCTGCCGTCGTCCGCACTTCGTCCAAATTAGTGGCGCTGCGAATGCGGTACCCGCGCAGGTCTACCAGCCAACCATCCTCGATGGCATTGCGGATCGGGTATGAGTAGACGATCTTCTCATATATATGAGCTAGCGCCTTGCCATCACCGCGCTTCGGCGTGGCAGTAACGCCCAGTAGGAGCTTGCGGGAGTTGGTCATTACCCCCGTTAGTTCCAGAAAGTTCATGTAGGTACTCGCCGGGGTGTGGTGCGCCTCGTCGATGACCACCTTGGTCACTGCATCCCAATCGAACCTGCCGCTGCGCTTCGTACCTTTGCGCCCGATGCTCGCCACACAACTGACGATCACATCCGCGAATGGATTCGCGTAATGCTCCGCTATTTCCTTATCGACAATCAGCGATGGGTTCCAGTGGCGTATCTTGGTAACAGCTTGGTCGATTAGTTCCTCGCGGTGCGCGATGACCCACATTTGACCGGGAATCCTGTGGTTCATCGCCTGCAACAAGTTGGCGAAAATGATGGTTTTCCCAGTGCCAGTGGCCATGGCTAGAAGTTGCCGACGTACTCCCGCGTCGTAAGCGTTGACAATAGCATCGAGCGTTTCAACTTGGTACTTGCGTAGAGTTGTTGCGTGGTTGATGACAGTCTCTTGAAGATGAGATTGTTGGTCATGTGTTGCGAAGGGTACCTCGGCAGGCTTTATATGTAGTTGCGCTTCGAGTTGCGCGATGCGCACCTTCATTTGTTCTATTGTCAGGGTCGCCGTCAGATTTCTCCTTCGTGGTATTCCATCAGAACATCATGTTCGATTCGGGGACACCTCTGCTCGAACTGTGGTCAGGGATTCCGGCGAACTGGGTAAGCCTTCGTCTGCGGCTAGACTCTTGCTCCGACTATCTTCACCGTGATGGCATCATATGGGGACGGGCGCGTGGCTCCAAGTTACCAATGCGCACAAGTGAGCGAGGAGTGGTATTTAGGGGTACCTCCGTAACACCCATCAGTACCGTGGTACGCCACAGCCCAAGAGCTATATGCTGACCCTTGACCTTCAACATCCCACGTTCGTGGCCGGTGCTCGTCCTCGACGATAGCGAAGATCGCATCTCGTGGTTCCGGCAACGCCTTCACGATGTCAAGTTCGCCAAAACGAGTGCAGCGGCAATCGATCTCATCTCCCACCAAAACTTTAAGGTTGCCTTCCTAGATCACGATCTGCACTGGATGGATGCTGGATTCCCCAACCGACAGCATGGCAACGGCAAAGAAGTCGCTCGCTACCTTGCAATCCATGCGTTCGACGGACTTGTTGTCATTCATTCTCGCTCCGAACAAGCGGAAGTCATGGGGAAGATTCTGCCGCGAGCCAAGGTTTGCCCGTTCGGAGACTTTGATATCAACGAATGCTCCGAATAACACGTGCTGAGGTTCTGGCTGAGATGCAGTTCTTTCAGTTGGACGCACGACGAACGAGAAGCGGTCGCGCTCGCGGCGGTCGCCACTCTTCCGTGGCTGAAAGACACCGTCGAGTACGTCGGCGGTCAAAGTTTTATGTATCGGCGAAAAATATGAAAGCGAGCACGCTTACACGAGGTACCATAAACAAGGCGAGGAAGGGTTATAACGTGGAACTCAAGGCTCCTGCGGGAAAATTCAGAGTTGTCGGTGTGGACTTGTTCTCTCATGAGGACTACCTCAAGGGAGATTATGATTTCCGAGCGGAAGCGTACAAGGTCACCGACGATCACAACACGAAACGGTCTGGATCAATGGATGACATCTACTACGTCTACGACGATCAGGGCACGTACATAAGGTGCAACGAGGCGGTCGGACAGAAAGTTTCTCCGTGAAAGATCACGATTGAGTGATTGAACGCCGCGCTCGTTGCTGCCAGCCGGATTTTTACTCGTCAACGTTGTCGGATTCCTGTGGAGAGCCCTTTTTTCCGTATGTACCGTCAGCGATGTTTATGGATGCCCAGATAAATCCCTGCACGTCCGTTCCCGAGCGCGGGTTCAGTTTTCGGTTCTGCAACTCCAGTTTCACTCGATCAGCCAGTTCTTGAAGCTTGGAATACGTGCGCCAATTCGGTTCCGGCTTGTAGTTCAGGGCAATCTTCAGCGAGTCGGCCATGCGTTTCATTATCGACGGCTTCATGAACATTAATTTCCCATCCGTCGCTAGAAACTGATAGTAGGTGGCTACCGTCCATTCATTTGCGCCCATATCCGAGAGGAAATCGCAAAACTTCGTGAAACGCTGCTCCATTTCAGTGGAGCCGTGCAGCAGATCGAAGAGTGCATTCGCAAATGGCGCGTGATTCGCTGGAATCTTGAGACCATCGGCGAATTTCGCCTTCTCGATCCGATAAACAAGCTTTGTCTTTTGAAGCACTTTTCTTCCAATGTCGCATACCTCGTCGTAGCGACCATCACGAAGTAGACTCTCGAAGATTTCCTTGCCTAGTTTGTCATTAAGCATTTTCGCAGTTTCTCGCTTCTTCTCCCGCTCTTTTCCGTCAAAATCTGTTGAGTCAAACGCACCACCATCAAAGAACCGGACGAAACCTTCGACCAGATGGTCGAAGTCCAATGGAGGTCGGCGAGGCGGGCGCTCAACTTTGAACCGAGGCGTCCGAGATTTGCCCTCGGCTTTGGGAAACTTGAAATCCGGGGGCGACAGCGCGGGCCTAAATTCAGCGGTCTTTAGAATCGTCTTCGTACCGGAGTTGATGAACTGAATGTCCAGCCTGTCACCCCGATCTTCGCTCACACGACCCAAGCCGAAGGCCCGATGTTCGATCCAGTCGTTTGCTTTACATTGCATATGGCTCCACTTTTGCGTCGCGCGATTGGAGGCTGGTGCCTCGTCCCTAAGGCTAGATAATGGGCAAACGACTGCCGAAAGCACACGCTGGGCGTAGGTTCCGGCAGCGAACATTCTAACCGCCCGGAAATACAAGCCAATTATGACGGCAGGCGCGTCACCGGGACAGTGATCCGCATCACTGTCGTGATCAGAGAGGTGAGCAGATAATAGCTGATTCGTTAGCTTTAGGTGGCTGAACTGCAAACGACACACGAACTCATTGGAGGCTCGATGCGGATTCCGCTGACGGAAAAAGACCTTCACATTCAGCTTGCCGACGTAAAGAACCGCTATCCTCGTCTAAAAGATGATGAGGTGTTCCTGCTGTGGTTCCTGACCGCCACTGTGACCGATAATGAGAACGAGGCTGCTGCCGCACTTACAGGACACTCTCGTGACAAAGGAACCGACGCGGTTCTTACAGATGATCGATCTAAGCTGGTGTGCGTCGTCCAAGGCAAGTACCACAAGAAGATCAACCATACGAACGAATCACGACCGGACGTGATCTCATTTGCCCAGCTAGCCTGCGATCTCCATGGCGGCGATGAAGAATTCAAGGCTTTTCTGAAAGAAATAGACACACGGGTGCATGAAAGATTTCGCTACGCACGAGAATGCTTGAGGAAACGCGGGTACCGACTCAAGTTATATTTCGTGACGACCGCCAAATGCAGTAGGTCACTGGTTCAAGAAGCGGAACAAAGGTGTCGCCAAGCAGAGGGTCCCGCGGACATTGAAATATTCGATGGCAAACGAGTTCTGCTGATGCTCAGTGACTTCTTGGACGGTGTCGCACCCCCCGTCCCTTCTCTTGATCTCCCTTTAGAGGTAGGAAAAGGCGTGACAAGCGAATCCCATCGTCGGCATGATGCACGCAAGAACATAACGGCTTGGATTTTCTCGATGAACGCCTCTGCTGTCGCGGACATGTATGACGCGGCAGGTATCAGGCTTTTTGCGAGGAACGTCCGTGGGTTCCTCGGGAAATCGACCCAAGTCAATCGGGGAATGCAGGAGACCCTTAGTGCGGAGCCATGGAACTTCTGGTACTACAACAACGGCATAACGATGATCTGTGATCACGCCGAACGTAAAAGCGTTGGCGGACGCGACGTAATGCGAGTATCGAACCCTCAGATCATCAATGGACAGCAGACTACGCGTACCTTGCATGATGCCGATGGACGCGACTCGACCGCAGCAGTACTGGTAAAAGCGATCATGGTTCCGCGAGACCCTCAGGCAGGATCAGAAGAATTCGATATGCTCGTTTCCCGGATTGTGGCGGCTACAAATTGGCAAAACGCAATTCGAGCTTCGGACCTCATGGCGAATGATCGACGGCAGATTGAGATCGAAAGGGAGCTTCGGAAGTTCAACTACTACTATCTGCGCAAGCGACAATCGAAGAGCGAGGCGCGACGTTTCATTGGGGCGCATCAACGGGTTGTGACCAAAGAGGAGATAGCGCAGGCGGTGGCTGGTTGCGAACTTGACCCCGCAATAGTACGGGAGGGGAAAGAGGGCCTGTTTGAGGAACATCTGTACTCAAAGGTTTTTCCTACGAGTGATCCATATTTCTATCTCAATCGGTTCAGGCTGAAGTATGAGGTTCGCTACTGCTCGAAGGGCTACCCAGAGCGAGCCTACGCAACATGGCTAGTTCTTCAGTTCATGTGGTCGCACGTAGCGCGGATCATCAGATCGAAAGCTCTTGCAGACGCCTTTCGCGAGCGTTCCGAGCGAAACTGGCAACCGATTGGCTACTTGAGAGATGCAATCAACCCAATATTCCGCGCTGCTTTGACTTTTTATCGGTACAAGAAGGGACCGGGCGAGAAGGCAATTGACGTATCCACGTTCTTCAAACGAAAAGGCTTGGGACCTGAGTTTGAAGCGTACCTCCGAGGTCGCGGAAGGGCATTTAGCAAAACCTCTGAAAAGAGACTAGATCGCTTCGAGGCAGAACTTCGGAAAGCCGCTTCGTAGACTGCAACCTTATCAGGCGTTCAAGACTGCTATTATCAACGAGTTAGAACTGACCGCCATGCCAGCAAATCATTCCGATCTTGAAAAACGTCTGTGGGACGCCGCCGACGAGCTTCGGGCCAACTCCAAGCTGAAGTCGTCCGAATATTCGATCCCGGTTCTCGGGCTGATCTTCCTCCGCTATGCCGATCACAAGTTTGCTGAGGCCGAGAAGAAGATGCCCCAGCAAGCCAGCGGTCGCCGCAAGATCGGGAAGACCGACTACCAAGCTCAGGGCGTCCTGTACCTTCCCGAAAAGGCCCGCTTCGGGTACTTGCTGAACCTCCCAGAGGGCACCGACATCGGCAAGGCCATCAATGAGGCGATGAAGGCTATCGAGGCCGAAAACGAAGACCTCAAAGATGTTCTTCCCAAGACTTACAACAGTCTCGAAAAGAATCTTCTGGTATCGCTGCTGAAGAACTTCTCGTCAATTCCGATGACGATTGAGGGCGATGCCTTCGGCAAAATCTACGAATATTTCCTCGGCAAGTTCGCCATGTCGGAGGGACAGAAGGGCGGCGAGTTCTTCACGCCCACCAGCATCGTCAAGCTGATCGTCGAAATCATCGAGCCGTTCAACGGACAGATTCTCGATCCCGCATCTGGAAGTGGCGGCATGTTCGTGCAGTCGGCGGCGTTCGTCGAACACCACAAGAAGAGTGTGAATGAAATCTCGGTCTACGGGCAGGAAAAGGTTGCCGAGACCATACGGCTGTGCAAGATGAACCTTGCTGTCCACGGACTGTCTGGTGACATCCGACAGGCTGTGACCTATTACGAGGACGTTCACAAGAGCGTTGGTAAATTCGACTTTGTTATGGCGAATCCGCCATTCAATGTGGACAAGGTGGACAAGGAGCGGATCAAGGATGATCCACGGTATCCCTTCGGATTGCCGAAAACTGACAACGCAAATTACTTGTGGATTCAAATTTTCTACAGCACGCTGAATGCAAAGGGACGGGCTGGCTTCGTGATGGCCAATTCCGCTGGTGATGCCAGAGGATCGGAATTGGATATTCGGCTGGAACTTCTAAAAGCCAATGCGGTGGATGTCATCGTTTCTATCGGACCGAACTTCTTCTACACCGTCACACTACCCTGCACGCTCTGGTTCTTGGATCGTGGGAAATCGAAGACGAATCGGAAGGACAAAGTTCTTTTCATTGATGCCCGGCACGTTTTTCGGCAGGTTGATCGTGCCCACCGAGACTTTACGCCAGAACAGATCGAGTTCATTGCCAACATAGTCAGGCTTTATCGAGGCGAGGAGATTGAGTCCGAGGCGGGAAGTGCTGAGTTGATGAAACAGAATTTCTCGGAGAAGAGGTACGTTGATGTGGCGGGGTTGTGCAAGGTCGCCACACTTTCCGAAATCGAAGCTCAGGGTTTGAGCCTGAATCCGGGACGTTACGTGGGCGTTGCGGAGCGAGCCGCAGACGGTTTCGAGTTTGTAGAGCGACTGGAAGAGCTGAATGAGGAACTGGAATTACTAAACGCAGAAGCCAGAGAACTGGAAGAGCAGATTGCTGAGAATGTGCAGAGAATGTTTGAAGCAAAGGCGATCTGATGAGTTGGATAACGTCGAAGATCGGTGAGTACTGCCTCGTTGGTGACGGAGCACATGCGAAGATTCCAAGACGGGAATCTGGCGTAATGTACCTAACATCAAAAAACTTCAAACCTGAAGGGTTGGATTTGTCGAAAATTGACTTCATTTCAGAAGAAGATTTTGACAAACACTTTCGACGAGCTTCGAAAGCGGTCACGAAGCCTGAGCCTTCCGATGTTCTCGTTAGCATAATTGGTTCGCTCGGCGAGCCTTACGTTGTCAGGCCATCAGACAGGTTTGGTCTTTCGAGCAGCGTTGCCATCATTCGACCACGACAGGATATGCTGGCACCGGAATACCTTTACTATTGGATGAAAGGCGGCATTTTTCAAGGTGCCGTGTACGGAACAAAGGGCGGCGTGGCTCAGAGTTATCTAAGTCTGGAAATGATTCGCTCGCTTCCTCTTCGTTTTCCAGCACTGAGCGTGCAGCGGAACATTGTGGATGTTCTTTCCGCTTATGACGACCTGATCGAAAATAACACTCGTCGCATCAAGAGTCTCGAAAAGATGGCGAAGATGATTTACCGGGAGTGGTTTGTGAATTTCCGCTTCCCCAGCCATGAGAAGGTCGAGGTGATGGAATCGGAATTAGGGCTCATTCCTGACGGATGGCATGTCGAGCCCTTGGAAAGACACTTGAGCGTTTTGGAAACGGGCAATCGCCCGAAGGGGGGTATTGCTGGCTTTAGGGAGGGAGTACCAAGCATAGGAGCGGAGAGTATTTCAGGTGTCGGACGCTTTGATTATGCAAAAACAAAATACGTGCCGGTCGAGTATTTCGAAAAAATGAATCAGGGTGTTCTCCAAGACAGAGATGTGCTCGTGTACAAGGACGGTGGCCAGCCCGGAAATTTTCATCCGCACGTGTCGCTCGTGGGGGAAGGATTTCCCTTTTCGAAGATGGCAATTAACAGTCATGTATACAGGCTCAGAACGACAGGCCGCATCACTCAAGACTATCTGTACTATCACTTGAGTTCTGACGAGAGTCTGAAGTGGATGCATCTACATGGCACGGGCTCAGCCATTCCGGGGCTGGCACGAAAAGACCTATTGCAATTGCCCCTCACTATGCCACCGAAAGCATTAGTCCAACAGTTTGATACTTTTGCCAAGCCTCTAACCTCATTGATACTCATCACTGCTAAACGAACCCACAATCTCCGCATGACCAGAGAATATTTGCTCCCAAAACTGATCTCCGGCGAGATCAAAATGGAGACGCTTGAATCGGAGGCCGTCGCCCAAGGAGTATGATGTTCGTCGATCCCGATTCCGAAGGAGCACTGGAAGCGAACACGATTCGACTGTTCGAATCACTCGGATGGGAATTTGCCAACTGCTACCACGAGATATGTGGAGAGAACTCCACGCTGGGTCGGGAAACGACCGAGCAAGTCGTACTGGAGTGGAGGCTCAAGGCCGCCCTCGAAAAGCTGAACCCCGACGTGCCGTCGCTGGCTCTTGACCTTGCCCTCGATGAACTCACCAAAGACCGCAGCGTGCTCAGTCCAGTTCGGGCCAATCAAGAAGTTCAAAAGCTACTTAAGGACGGTATCAAGGTTACCTACCGAACCTCGGATGACAACGACGCTGTCGAGACGGTGAAGATCATTGACTGGGAACATCCCGCCAACAACGATTTCTTCCTCGCCTCCCAATTCTGGATTTCTGGCGAATACGGAAGAAAGAGGGCCGATCTCATCGGCTTCGTGAACGGGATTCCTCTTCTTTTCATCGAACTCAAGGCTTCCCACAAGCATCTTGAGAACGCCTACAAACTCAACCTATCTGACTATCGCACCACGATCCCGCAGGTCTTTTGGTACAACGGCATCATCATTTTGTCGAACGGGTCGAAAAGCAGGATTGGCAGCATTACCGCTGGATGGGAGCACTTTTCCGAGTGGAAAAAGATTAACGACGAAGGCGAAGAAGGCAGGGTCAGTCTGGAGACCATGATCCGGGGTGTGTGCGATCCGGCCCATTTGCTCGATCTGGTTGAGAACTTCACGTTGTTCGAAGCCAAGGGCGAAACCAACAAACTGTTGGCGAAGAACCATCAGTTTCTCGGCGTGAACAAGGCGATCACGGCTGCTCAGCAGATCAAGGCTAACCAAGGCAAGCTCGGCGTCTTCTGGCACACGCAAGGCTCGGGCAAAAGCTACTCGATGGTGTTCTTCTCCCAGAAGGTCCTGCGAAAAGTCCCCGGCAACTGGACGTTTCTCATCGTTACGGATCGCGAAGACTTGGACGGCCAGATATACCGCAATTTCGCATCAACGGGTGCAGTGATAGAGGAGGAACAGCGGGTTCGGGCACAAAGTGCTGAACATTTGAAACAACTGCTGAACGCCGAGGATCACCGCTACATCTTCACTCTGATCCAAAAATTTCGGACAGAGGAGGGCGAGACGTACCCGAAGCTGTCCGACAGGTCTGACATCGTGGTAATCACGGATGAAGCACACCGCAGCCAGTACGACGTTTTTGCGTTGAACATGCGGAATGCCCTGCCCAACGCTGCCTTCATCGGCTTCACGGGTACGCCCCTGATCGCTGGGGAAGAACGCACGAAGGAAGTCTTTGGCGACTACATCTCGATTTACAACTTCAAGCAGTCGATTGATGACGGCAATACGGTTCCTCTCTACTACGAAAACAGAATCCCCGAACTTCAGCTAACGAACGAGAATCTGACGAGCGACATTGCCACGATCATTGACGAAGCCGAACTGGATGAGGATCAGGAGGCGAAACTTGAGCGGGAGTTTGCCAGAGAGTATCACCTAATCACGCGAGAGGAACGTATCGACAAGATCGCCGAAGACCTCGTTGCTCATTACATGGGCCGAGGCGTGTTGGCGAAAGCGATGGTCATATCCATCGACAAAGCCACGACGGTGCGGATGTATGACAAGGTTCAGAAGTATTGGAAGACGGCACTGGTGAAGCTGGAGCAGGAACTCGCTAAGGCCGATCCTGCCGACAGACCGGAACTGGAAGAACGGCTCCGCTTCTTCCAATCGACCGATATGGCCGTTGTGGTCTCTCCCTCCCAAAACGAGATCGAAGAGTTCAGGAAAAAGGGATTGGACATCGCCAAGCACCGAAAACGCATGGTCAAGGAAGACCTTGAGTCCAAGTTCAAGAAACCCGACGACCCTCTGAGGATCGTCTTCGTGTGTGCAATGTGGATTACGGGCTTCGACGTGCCCTCTTGCTCGACGATGTATCTCGACAAGCCGATGAAGAACCACACGCTCATGCAGACCATCGCACGAGCGAATCGAGTCTGGAAGGATAAGCAGAACGCCTTGATCGTTGACTACGTAGGCATCTTCCGAAATCTTCAAAAGGCTCTGGCGATATACGGTACCACTCCGGGAGGAACGGGCGAGTCGCCAATTCAGGAAAAAAGCGAACTCTTCCACCAACTTCTCGACGCAATCGCGGAGCTAACGACGTTCAGCAAGGAGCGAGGGGTTGATCCTGCCGCGATACAGGAGGCGACTGGCTTTGATCGAGAGAAGCTGAAGGACGATGCCGTCGCCGCCTTCGTTGTCAACGACGAGATCAGACGGCGATTTCTCCACTTGGCGGGGAACGTAGATCGGTTGTTCAAGTCGCTTCTGCCAGACGTTGCTGCCAACGAGTTCAGTCCGATCTGCAAGGTTTTCTCCGTCATAGCAGCGAAGATTCGCACGGACCTCCCGGCAGCGGACATCTCCGATGTCATGGACGAGGTTTCCACTCTGCTCGACTATTCCATTTCGACGCAAGGGTATGTCATCAAACCGTCCGCAACCACCGCGAACTACATCGACTTGAGCCAGATCGATTTCGAGACACTGCGAGCGAGGTTTGAAAAAGGACGGAAGGCGACCGAGGCCCAGAAGTTGCGTGGAACGATTGCTCAGAAACTCGTTCGCATGGTGCGAATGAATCACACCCGCATTGATTTCCTGCAAGAGTTCCAGAAGATGATTGACGAGTACAACTCGGGTGCCGCGAACATCGAGACGTGGTTCGCAAAGTTGACCGCGTTCGCCCAGAAGCTATCCGAGGAAGAGAAACGGGGGATAGCAGAACAACTGACCGAGGAGGAACTGACGATCTTCGACCTGCTGACCAAGCCAGAGATCACACTGGCGAGGGCTGAGGAACGGGAGGTCAAGAAAGTCGCCAAGCAACTGCTGGAAACGTTGAAGAAAGAAAAGCTAGTTCTGGACTGGAAAAAACGTCAAACCACAAGAGCGGCAGTTCGCTACACCATCGAAACCGTACTCGATGAACTGCCAAGAGCGTTTACGCCTGACCTCTACCAGCAGAAGTGTGAATTGGTCTACCAGCACGTTTTTGATTCGTATTCCGGCCAAGGCAGGAGTCTATATGACTCTTCAGACCTAATTCAATGAGCGCACTTCGTTATCTGGTTCTGACTGCATTGGCGTGGTGAAAGTTCTAGAGGTGACGTGTGGAGTGCATCCTTGTAAATTTTCCAAACTGGATTGAGGCCCTCGCAGCGGTAGCTATCGTGGTTCTCACATATCTGACGCTCATCGTGCTGAAGGAATACGCCGCTGACACGAAGACGATTGCAGGGGTGAGTGTTTCACAAACCGAAAATGCGCAGAAGCCCTTTCTGGCTTTGGTCTTCAAGACTGAGAACGTCGTCCAACGCTTCCCCGGCGGGTGGGCTCTAGAAAATCAAGGATTCGGCACGGCTCTGAACATCCGGCATTCAGAACCTCGGGGCAATGCAGGGTGGGTTTATGCCACGCCTCTGGCGAAGGACAATTCGCATGTTTTGGGCACCTTCGACATTGATGTGATGCGAAACCATGGATTCGCCGCCGAATACGAGTCTTTGAGCGGCACGAAGTATTGTACTGTTGTAGCGTGGCAGGATGGCCTCATGCGGACGACGTTTCATAGTGTTAAAGCTGTTGAGTGATTTCCACTAGCGTGGAGGAATTTCTGGCCGGTGTTGTCGGGTAATGCGGCAGCGGAAGAGAACTGGGTAGATTACACCACCGAAGTGCACGGGTGCACATGGCATCTACGTCGTCCGAAGGTTCTCTAGCAGCCTGACCATCGCCAACGTGTCCTGCCCGCAATAATCCCGCAGTGCCTTCTCAACCCTGTCTCGCTCGCCCTCATCCAATCCGCCCCGCACTAGTCTTTCCCAAGCCACCCCAGCCTCCGTGCCATTCCCTACTTCCATGCCCGCATAGGTCATCCGGGGAATGAGCGCAGCCAGAACGTATTTCAGCGAGTACGATCCCGCGAACTGATTGCTTGCCTCACGAGCATCGATCCGGATTCCAATTGAATCCGCCCCGTGCTCGCCCCTGCCGAACGTCTGAACTTTCCCGTTGGCAAGGGCAATTCGTATTTCGACACTTCAAGTCGGGGTCAACTATGGGGCCGAGGTGCCCCGTCCTGCGGCTCTTCGCCAAATCCAGATTGCCGTCGTCTCGTGCCTTTTGCCCTGCCCACAGTTCTGTCGCGAGTGCCGCTGCGATTATGGGAGTCGGATATTTGGGCGGATGATAAGAGCGGACGGCGGGTATGCTTATTAAGCCGTCAGAATAGACGATTAGCGTAACTCCATCTGCATCCGCGAAAAGAATGCCACGGCTTTCGGGGCTACGGCTTTCCTTCCAATTTATTACCGCGTTTCCGCCCCGCTTCCTCACCTCTATTTCAAACTCCTTAATTCTGGCGTCTTGTTTGCTAGTCATTTCCCTAATTCTCCTCTATTTCTTTGCTGCCGGAAGTATGTCCGGGGACAACGGAACCCGCATCACGGTGTCTTCCGCTGGATCGGTTTCGGCCTTCTCGATATCGTCGTCGCTCAGATTTGCGGGAAGCAAGGCTGTTGCGTCATCCACCGGAAGCTCTTGTACATCCCTAAGTTTCCTTCCAATCGCATTCGACCTCACCTTTGCTTTTTCGATTGTGTCAGACGCCTGATGCAGTTTCTTTTCCACTGCCTCTAAAACGACGCCATACTTCGTCCACTCGGTTTTGACCGCCGCAAGAAGGTTCCACACCTCGCTAGAACGCTTCTGGATGGCGAGCGTGCGGAAGCCCATCTGAAGGCTATTCAAGATGGACCACAACGTAGTTGGGCCAGCGATAACCACACGGCAATCTCGTTGGATGGCATCGATCAAACCAGTCCTGCGTATGACTTCGGCAAAGAGACCCTCGATGGGGAGGAACAAGATGCCGAAGTCCGTGGTCTTTGGCGGGTTCAAGTACTTGTCGCTGATGGTTCGTGCACAGGTCTTGACACGGTTCTCTAGTTGTTTTCCTGCGGTTTCCACAGCGTCAGCATCTGCCCGTTCTTGAGCATCCATCAGACGTTGATAATCCTCGATAGGAAACTTGGCATCAATCGGCAGCCAAACCGTTTCATCCTTGTTGGTACCTTGTCCCGGCAACTTGACCGCAAATTCGACACGTTCCCCAGCGTCCTTCGTGCTTACGTTAGGTTCAAATTGGTCGGGATTGAGCACCTGCTCCAACAGTGTCCCAAGCTGAACTTCACCCCACGTTCCACGGGTCTTGACGTTCGTCAGAACCTTCTTGAGGTCTCCGACGCCCGTGGCAAGGGTTTGCATTTCCCCAAGCCCTTTGTGCACCTGCTCCAGACGTTCGCTGACTTGCTTGAAAGATTCGCCCAGACGTTTTTCCAACGTGCCCTGAAGTTTCTCATCCACGGTCTGCCGCATCTGCTCAAGTTGCTTAGCATTGTCAGTTTGCATGCGCCGGAGTTCGCCTTCTACCGTGCCCCTGACCGCCTCTAGCTTTTTCTCGTTGGACTCCGAAAGCTTCCCAATCGTAGATGACATGGCGTCAAGCTGACCTTTTTGAACGTTTGCCAACTCGCCCATCGTTTTCGTAGTCGTATCGGTGATTCCCTTGAGCGCCGCGATGACTTCTTCCCTCAGCTGTTTTCCTCCCGTGGCGGATTCCGTTCTGATGCCATCGAGTTTGTCGCCGCTGGTCTTCGTCAATGAGGCGATCTGCCCGGAGAACTCTTCAAGTTGAATCTTCTCGGCGACCGCCAAATCTTTAATCGTCTTAGCCATTGTTTCGGAAATGCTATTGAGCGTGGTAACAACTTCTTCCCGTAGATGCTTTGCCCCAGTCGTGGACTCGGCCCGAGCGCCGTCGAGTTTTTCGCCGCTGGCTTGGGCAAAAGAGGCAAGGTGATGAGCAAACTCTTCAAACTGTGTCTCTTGTGCAGAAGCCAGACCGCTCATCGTTGTTGTTATCGTCTCGGAAATGCTGCGGAGAGTCGCTACTACTTCTTCCCGTAGTTGCTTGGCTCCCGTGGCGGACTCGGCACGAACACCATCCAGTCGCGCACCACTCACTTCAGCGAACGAGGCAAGCTGCTCAGAAAAAGCATAGAGTTGGCTCTTCTGGACATTAGCCCACTCCCGCATCGTCCCCGTCGTCGTCTCCGAGATTCTGGTCAGCGTTGCCACAACCTCCTCGCGAAGGTGCTGGGCACTAGCTGCGGACTCGGTGCGACCACCGTCGAGCTTTTCGCTGCTGGTTTGGGCAAAAGCGGAAAGCTGATTCGCAAACCCTTCAAACTGTGACTTTTGGGCTGAAGCCAGACCACTCATTGTGACGGTGATCGTTTCGGAAATGCTGCGGAGAGTCGCTACCACTTCTTCACGGAGTTGTTTCGCGCTCGTGGCGGACTCGGCACGAACACCATCCAACCGCGTGCCACTAGCCCTCGCGAACGAGGCAAGTTGCTCAGAAAAATCGGCGAGTTGGCTTTTCTGGAGGTTGGCCCGCTCTCGCATCGTCCCCGTAGTCGTCTCAGAGAGGCTAGTCAACGTAGCCACGACTTCCTGCCGCTGCTCCCTCGCGGCCTTACCCAGTTCGTCCCTGCTCTGGGCAACTTCCTCTCTGACTGCACGCTCGGTGCGTTCTTGAGCCTTTTCGAAAGCATCCAAACGGGAATCGAGCATTGGGGAACCAACCTTTGATGTTTTCATCAAAAGGGCAATCAGCAAAACAACCACAACGACCAGCAGGACGAGAGTCACGATACCCATAACTTTTCAGTCTTTCCGAGCAGGAACGAATTGTCGAACCTGCTCAATGGAGTGTTGGCTGCTGTTCAAGTCGCCGGGGGAAGGAAATACGACCAGTGTCTAACGCTAGGCCAAAGAACCTATCGAACCACGTGACTTGGATCACCCTATCTTGTGACCGAAAACATCGGCCCCAATGGACCCCTGTAACGCCCTCCATGCTACTCAAGCGGCAGCACGGGCTGTCGAAGCAATCGCAGAAATCCCACAAAGCGTGACAGTGTCACGGTTCACTGTGAGGGAAAACGGGCGTCATTCCCACGGTGCCGGAGGGCAAGCGGAGCACCGATAGTGTTCGTCAGTTCCCTTATCGGTGGTCCTGCTGGGCAAGTTCATCGCTGACATAATCTTTTTCACCACGCTCTTGTTTTTCAGGATGCACCTGTCAGCCAGCAACGTGAATCGCTGGGTCTTGGTATTGAACATGACGCGACCACGTGGGAACTCCTCATATTCGGATTCACCGGGAACCCTGCCGCCCAGCCGCCACTGCTCCCAAACGTCAGAGTGGCTCCGGGGATGGGTCAGGTGGTCGCCATGGGGCTCAGCCTCGCTCAGCGGCGTGCTGTCCATGAGCAGACTGCCGCGCACGACCCAGAATATGCCGACGTGCGGCTCTGGCATTCGGCGCGATGTGCCTTCATGCAATTTCTTCACTGGTTGATCCTCGCACAGCGGATCGCTCCAATCTCGGCGGCATCTTCTTCTGTGCTTCCGTGCCGTCGCAGAGCGCCTGCAACCGCACCCTGTATTTGCCCGTCAATCCGCTGGCGGTATCGATTGCCTTCGACGCCTTCTTCAATTCCTTTTCGACTTCATCCAGATCAACGAGCGTGCGGCGGACTTCTTCGGCCATCGCGGCGTTGTTCCGAAGAAAGTCCACGCCTTCAGTTCGCATCCGTTCCAGAAGCGGGCGCAGGACATCGAGATCACGCCTGAGCCACTGGCGAGTGGTGCGAAGAATCCAAATCCCATCTTCCTGCGACCAGCGGCACTCGCGGTCAACCTGCCGGAGCTGGGCTTCGTCCCTTGTGACGATGACACCAACAGGCGCATGGCGCTCCTTCGCATCCCGAACCAGCTTCCGGATGTCCGATTCGCCAATCGCCGCTTTGTCCTTATTGTCCACCAACAGCCGGGGCTCAAGGGCCGCACCGCTTGGGTCACGATACGCCAACAGGTAATCGCCGTTCTTGGGGAGCTTGTTGCTGATGTGGATGCCTGCCCACGTCCGCACTTCCTCGGCGAAATCCATTTCCTCCCTCTTGCCGACGCGAGCCACCTTAGCCATTTCGGATTCCAGTTCGTGGTTCCGTTCGCGAAGGTTGGCGACTTCCCGCAAGGAGTCTTCGACCCGGCGATTGGCGCTCTCGATTTCATGAGACCTTTGCTGCTCCGCAGCCCTTGCAGCAGCTTCTAACTCTTTGGTTCTGGCAGTGAGCGAGTGCAGTTCATCTTTATGGCGCTCTGCGATGAGGGCGGTGCGCTTCGTCAATTCGGCGTCGAATCGAGCCCAGACATTCTGCTCATCCTGCTGGTGCTTGGACAGCAGTAGGCGGAAGGCTTCCTCGGCACTAAGCTGGGCAATTCGGGAAACGTCTTTGACGCCAAGGCGATCCAATACTTCGGCGCGGGTAAGTTCACCTATGCCAAGACACAAGGGGCACTCGATGGATTCCGATGGTTCGGTGGTCATATTGATAACACCCTCCGGTATTGGCGACTCTGGTTCCTAACGCAAACCTGCGTGAGGTCTCAAATCTTTGGAATGTGGGGGAGGGGCTGACTACTTCTTCCGGTTGATCAGCAGTCCGGGGTCGGCGGTATTGGTGGACACCAGTCCGCCTTTTTCATCGCGGGTCGTGTGGAACTTCTCGCTGGTGCGTCCAGTGATTTGTTCATGTTCATCGCGGATGATTGTCTCGAACGCGCCAGTGTACCCGGTTGTGGTCGAACCAATGATTCTGTTTTGCCCGTCCCTGACATAGCGTTTTTCCAGTGGCATGTAACCTCCTTGGTCACAGTCGAAGTATACGGAGCCGGTTCCGGAATTAACTACTCGCAAGCCATTGAGGAGTAATAGGTTACGGGTAGCGAATCCGGGAAACTGCTTTGTATACTTCAGACAGGGCTTTCTTGGAGCACGAAACGGAGTTACATCGAGTAATTCGTGCTCTTATCCAAAAACAGCGCAGATTTGCAACTTCCCCCAACCCATTAGAACGGTTCCAAACTCTGTGGATTGCAGCCACGCTGGACAACCACCTTAAACAATGCACTGACGCTGAAATCAGTGAACTGCTCATCCTTATCCAACAGCGATTCCACATTTTTGAGCCGGAGTTCGCCATCTGCCACCACGCCCGACGAAGGCTGCTGTTGCTGCGAAGCGCAAAGGAGCGCAAACGATGAAGCGAGTTGTCATTTATGCCCGAGTTTCCAGCGCCGACCAGAATGTCGCCACTCAACTCTGCGACCTTCGCCCCTTGGCGGCTGCTAGGGGTTACCAGATTGTTGGCGAGTATACCGACACAATTAGCGGAACGAAGGGAAAACGACCGGGGCTTGATCGGCTTATGTCCGATGCGCGGCGCGGGCGATTCGATGTGGTTTTGGTCTGGGCATTCGACCGGATGGCCCGTTCTGTCCGCCATTTCCTCGAAGTGCTGGATGAACTGAATCGTCTGAACATCGGCTTCGTTTCCTTCCGCGAAAACATCGATACCGATTCCGCCCTTGGAAGAGCGATGGTCGTCATCGTCGCTGCGATTAGCGAGCTTGAACGAAGTCTGATCGTGGAGCGCGTCAAAAGTGGAATGCGCCGGGCGAAACTTGAGGGTCGTCAAATCGGTCGTGCACGGCTGGATATTGATCGCCAGCAAGTGGTCGAAGATCGGCGCGGTGGGATGTCCCTGACCCTCGTGGCACGCAAGCACTCAATCAGCAGGGCGAGCGTGTGCCGATTGATGAAAGAGTCCAGTGGAAATTTCCGTGCCGCAGCGGTGGCACCGGAGACAGAACTCGTGGCGCAAGTTCAATCGGCAGGGGGCTACTCAAGATGAGGGAAGACAGGATTGGCAAACTGTTTGTGATGATCTTCACCAACGGTGACCTCCCCACTAATCCCATGTGCCTGCGCGAATGCGTTGTGTGCGGAGGAGTGTTTAATCGCATCGACTCGCTGGCACATTCAGAAATGCCGTGCCACCCATCTGCACAGCAGCCATTGGCTGGCGCTGGTCGGTATAGGTGACAAAGGCAGAAATCATTGCGAACACGTTGGGGTCGATGAATCTCAATGACGAACCGGACTACCAAACAATCGTCGTCGCCGAACTTCGGGATGCTAAAGAGGGGAGGCATAATGCACAACCATTATTGTGAGGAGTACGGGCACGAGTACGAATGCGACGGAGACTGCGAATGCATCTGCGGCCTGCCTATGAACGGCAATGACCACACCGATTGCCCCATCGAGCTTCGTCCCTGCCCCGAGCATAAAGCGGAATTCGAACGGGGCTTGGCGGAGGCGAGGTCACGCGCAATGCAACCCGAGATGGAGCCCCTTTCCGAGACGCAGGACGCAGCAGGACCACCATCCCACTGCGAATGCGGGTGCGCCGACATCGACGCGAGCATGATCGTTGGCTGGTGCCTCCATTGCGATCACGTGTATGCGAACTACACCCCCGAGCTTCAGGATCGGCACTTCGCCAACCATTGCCCCGACGCGCCTGAGACCTTGAAGCAATCGGCACGGACAAGATTGGGGGAAGGCAAATGAGTCAGTAAGTCCTACGGAGAGATGCCGCACATGCGCAAGGAATTGGAGCACCGACTGGTCGAGCGGTGGCCCACTTGGTTCAACACCGGGGGCGACATCAAGCACACCTTGATGCCACGGGGCTTCGCCCATGACGACGGGTGGTTCGACATACTCTGGCGGTTATGCAAGGATTTGGAACCATTGGTAGCCCGATTAGAGCAAGAAATCGGATGCCAGTTCGAGGTGCTGCAAGTGAAGGAAAAGTTTGGCGGACTGCGCTTTTATGTGAACTGTCGGTGGAACGTCGCCGTTCGCGAGAGCATCGATGTAGCCATACAGGAGTCCTTCCATACTTGCGAGGTTTGCGGGCAGCCGGGCAAACTGCGGGAAATTGGTTTGATTAAGACCCTGTGCGACGAGCATGCCGCCAGCGGGCAGGAGGTAGAGGATCATGGCTGAGCTAACGCACGAGCAACTGTGGCATGTCTGCCAGCGGAAGCCGGGCGATTATGAGCCTTACGGGACGCGCAAGCGGCTCAAAGGTGGGACGATATTGAGTGACTGCTCCGGCGGGTGCAGGTGGTACCACACCCTAAGCGGCCCCGCCTCACTGGACTGGGGCGTCTGCGGCAATCCCCGGAGTCATCGCGCCGGACTCCTTACGTTCGAGCACCAAGGTTGCCCGGAGTTTGAGCAGGAGTGAACACGCGGAGTGAGAGGTTTAGCAATGTGCCCGCCGCGACCACGTTTAATGAGGCTACCCTATTGTTGTTATCCGCCCGACCTCAAGCATCCAGTGTCGTCGTTCCTAAAAAGCTCTACGGCGTCTGCTAATCTTTCAAAGCCCATTCTCTCGCAGGATAATCGACATCGGCTTGCAAGACGCCCTCTTGTTTTAGGTACTCTACGATCCCAGCGCGAAACATTCCGTGAGTCGCCATGTAAACCGACAACCCTTCCTTGAACTGTTTGTCAGTGATGATGACGCCCCGCACCCGTAATTGCTCTTGATACCACGCAAGAGTGGCGCGGTATTTGCGGGTTCCGGCGTCGGTTCCGTCTGTGAACTCGATGATTTTCGAAAGTAGGTTCTTTTCGACGAGCGTTTCCTTTGACAGAACGCCCTCCTCCGTCAGGAACTCTATGGTCTTCGCGTCCAGCATTCCGTGGGCTGCCATGAACTTCGCCGTTCGCTGCTCCGAGTCAGCATCGGTCATGACGATACCTCGACGTTGCAATTGGTACTCGTAGTGAGTGCAGGTCAGGCGGGTCGTTGGGCCAATTCCGCGTTGGGGAAGCCTTCGGATGCGCTCAGAAGGGGAATCAGGCGACGGCAGGAGAACTAGCTTGCGGTTGCGCTTCTCGGCCAACTTGTCTGCCAGTGCGTATTCGCGCCTTTTTTCCATCACCCACTCGTAAACTTCCTCGTACGTCATATCGGGCTTGCCCAATTTGAGGCGGACATAGTCCTCGATAGGCTCTTCCATCTGAACGACCGTGGCTGGCGTTCCGGAGACGAATTCCAGCGACCATTCGTCCTTCGGGTTGAACTGGATGATTTTTGCAACGCTCACGGCATCGTCAGTTGTCTTGCGGGACTCGCCAACGAGTTGCAGGTTGCTAACATGTGGTTGGACGCCCGCGTTCGGTGTCTGAACACGTCCGTTGCCCACATTTCCCCGAACCACGAGTCTCAAACCGCCCGCGCCAATCTGATCGCGCAAGATTTTCTCTGTAGTGGTCGCGGTATTCGGGCGTGGCTTCGGGTTTTCTCGCCGCCAAGCTAAAACGACATTGATGATGTGTTTTCCTGCCCGGAAAAACTGCTCAAACCTACGAAGTAAGCCAGTTGTGAGTGGCTCGACCCGATTCTCGTTTCCAACTCCACCGACGGCGTGCCGCCGAGTCCGGTTTGTCGAACACCGTGCCTCATTTGCTCTCCTCGAACCAAAAGCGAGGTCGATAATGCGCTTTCTTTCATAAGGCGAGAGCAGCCCGTCGCCATGTTCGTAGTCGTCGTTTTTGTCGATGCGAATCAGGATTTGAGCAACGCCATTGACCAGCCGGACGGCATAGACGTTGTTTCCGTCCTTCACTTCAATGTCCGTTCTTTTTCGACCATCCCGGCGACTCATACTTCTGCGCTCGGATTTTTCACGCGGCTCTGCACTCTACAGTTCACCACCGAACCGGAACGCGACCTAGTTACCGGAGATTCCGTTTCGGATGCCTAAAGTTCGAACAAAGAAGGTTGCGAAGATTGAACGGGAACGAGACTGAGAACCTGTACCAATCCACTCTTGGTTGTTCCCCCGGTCGCAGCCGTCATTGGTGCAGACCGCCTTTCTACCTCTTTGCAATGGAAGAAATCAGGTAAGCAGCGGTAACGGTCCTGTCATTACCAGTGTGATCGCCATCTTGTTTCCAGATCACAGATTCTCCGGCTGCGGCTGCGAGATAGTCGGGGGGTGGGGAAATGGAAGCCGATGATGGATCGTGATTTGGAGTTTCTGGCACAAAGGCGGTCGCCGCGATTCGCTGCGGACTTCCGGGTTCAAGTTCGATTGACCACGCAAGGGCCTACCAAAGTCATAGCGTGCGAGGGGCACGGCACCGACATCAGCGGCGGCGGATTAGCGGTCAGTGCCGACATCAACTTGCCTGTGGGTGCGCAGGTCGGAGTCGAATTCACACCGCCGTATTCCGACCAATCGATGACCTTCCGATGCTTTGTCCGCAACCGCAAGGGTAATCTCTACGGCGTGGAGTTCATTACGGAAAACGATGAGGACTATAGAAATGCCGGGAAACTTCTGGCTGGACTTGCTGCCATGAACGCCAAGGTCCCAGTCAGCTAAGAATGCGCAGGCATCACTCCCTCCCCCAACAGAACAATAAGTGTGCGGCAGGTGGCCTAACTGCGCTGCAACATGCGCCAAGCAAGCAGAGGCACGTCGGTTACCTTGCCGCTCGACCTGCCCCCAGTCATCCTCGAAGAGATGTGGGAAATCGAACAGCTTGCGGGCTTGGAGGCGTCGGAGAGCACCCCGGAGTCGATTTGCGCCAGCGTGGCTAAAATGTTCCAAGTAAGGGAAACGGAAGTCGCGCTGATGGAGCTTAGCGGAAATCTGTTGACGTTCCTTTACCCCGCTGAGTTGAAAACAGCGGGAGCGATTCCTCTTTCCAGTTCGGCGGTAGCTGCCCGCACCGCGCAAACTAAGCGAGCAGAGCTTTTCAATGGCTTCACGCAGGTAAAGCACTCCAGCGTTTTTGAACTGGTCAAACTCGGCGACACCGGACTGGATGAGCAAGTAATTCAGAAGCTCATGTCTGCACCCGTTCTAGCCCCGAACGGAGAAGTAGTTGGCGTCATTCAAGTCTCCCGCAAGGCCCCACGCCCGGCCGCAGCCGGACAGGACTTCACCAGCGATGATCTACGGAGGCTGGAATCGGTTGCTCGCTTCGTGGGGAAGACCCATGCCAAGGGTCGAGGCGTTGGCCACGTCTCAGGCTAGTTCGATTTACCGTGGCGATTGATGCAATATCGCGATTGCTCAACAATCCTAGCCGTTAGCGTAATCGCTCCATCCATGCTCACATTTTCCTCCACCGACCGCACTTTCGTTCTCACCGGGGCAGGGGTTAGCGCCGAGAGCGGCGTTCCGACCTCCCGTGGCTCGGCGAACAGACGGCAAAGTTGTGTATGATTTCGTAAATTGACAATCCTGAGCTATGCGTGGTGGAGTCTTTGCCGCAGTGTTTCCACGATCAGACCGACCAGCGCATAGGTAGCGGCATTCGCAAGAATAACCAAATAGAAAGACATGCCGAAATGGAAATAGGAACCGATAAGCACAACTGGCTGAGTTAAAGAGCCGAGAGTGTACACGATTGGTTCTACCGGATTGTCCTTGCTTCGCATTGCGAAATAAAGCACCCAACAGTCCGCAACGAGAAAGCCCGCACTCGCCCACATAGCAATTCGGTACTTCATGGTGCCGCTCCTACCGTTCTCTGGTTCCCTTATCTTACAGCGCAAGAGCAACCACGAATCTGGTCAATATTGCTCTGGGACTGCTATCAGGCAGCGATTCGCGAATGGGTCGCGGGTTGCCAGCAGCAGGAAAATGCCGAGCGTGACGTACAGCCAAAGCGAATCCGGCGCACTTCGCCCTCGCCAATCTTGAAGACGCTTTGCAAGACCGTCTCTTCGTCTGCACCCAGAACGTGGACAACCTTCACGAGCAGGCGGGATCAAAGAACGTTGTCCACATGCACGGCGAGGTTTTCAAGAGCCGCTGCGACACTTGCAGCCGAGCCCCATTTCACGACACAAGCACCTATGTTCCGCCAGCCGAGGTTCCCCGATGCGACTGCGGCGGTCGGATTCGTCCCCACATCTGCTGGTTCGGCGAAGTGCCGTTCGAGTTAGATCGCATCTTCTGCGCTCTGGACGAATGCACGATCTTCATGGCTTGGGCACGTCGGGAGTTGTGGAGCCCGCCGCCAGCTTTGTTGCTCAAGTTGCAGATCATGCGCGGACAATCTACGTGGGACCAGAGGAGCCTGCGAACGCATCCGCCTTCACGGAATGCCATTTGGGGAAAGCTGGGGAGGCATTACCAAACTTGTTCGGTTCACTGTGATAGGTCAAAATGCCGCTGTAACTTCGCATCATGCGCAGCGCTGATTTCCATCACTACGACTTGATCGCAGCCTACTGGTGGTTCCTGATGTAGTCAGGCACTGCACCCTCGACCCGCACATCCCGTCTCGTTCCGTCCGGCAAAATGACCACAGCCTTGTCCGGGTAGTAGCGATTGGGAGGCCAATCGTAGGCATATACGTAGATCGCCCCGTTTCCAAATTCTTGCCTGATCAGGAGCCCTGATTTATACCAGTTGCGTAGCAGGACGCGCCCTTTTTCGTCGATGATTCGAGTCATAAGGGTGCTGTCATACTCATAGTTCCGTTGCCGACCGGAAGAAAGGGTCGCGGTCTTCAACATTCCGTCGCTGTTGTACTCGTACTGCGCCCAACGCCCCGCGTCGTCCTCCGCCCGCTTGATGCGGGACAAGTCGTCGTAAGCAAACCTGATCCAACGCCCGTGCGGTGTCCTGATTTCTTGCAGGTTCCGCTGCGGATCGCGGCGCAGTTCCAATCGGTTACCCTTCGCGTCAGTCATCTCGGTCGGTGCGCCTTGCGCAATGCTCTTGGCGTTATACGACTCAGGAAACCTGATTTCCGATCCATCCGTGAGTCTGGTCGTCCATCCATTTCCATTCCACTTAGTTATTGCTTTATAGAAACAAGTGGAGGTTTCGGTGTGCTGGAACACCGCATCCGCATACCCAGTGCCCTTGGAAATCCGGTCGAAATACAGGAAGTCGCCGTCCTCAAGCTCGATCAACTGGTACGTGTAGGGATTCCTCGTGCCCAGTGGCGCGATGTCGAACGGATGGTTGCTCTTGCGACCAAAGGCATGCACGGGATTCGGGTGCAACCAGTCCCTCGAATTGTAAGATCGTGTGAAAGGAACCTTGATCCCATCTTCCAAATACAAGTCCGTTTCGCGCAGGACAAAGCCCCCATATCTCAAATCAGCTTCGAACCTGTCCACCGGCCCCGCATGCACGGTAGGCATTGCGCAATGCCCAAGCTGAGGTGCCACGACGCTTTCGTCCAACTGCGTGAATACGCAGGGGAAATCTCCGTCGAACCGAGGTGCCGCCGCAACCGTGTTGATGTATTCCGGCACGGCAGCGGATTGGAGATGAACGTCCACATAGGCGGCGGGGTCATACTCCAACACTCGCCCAGATACGAGGTCTATCTTTTCGTGCTGCTTCTCAAAATCAATTTCGAATGTCGTGAAAGCCCAAGGGCCTGTTCCCCTGCCGCCGACGACGTGCGCCTTGGCATCACCGTTAGGGCCGCGCACGGGAATCGTCAAGTGCGCCTCCTTCCATCCGGTTTCGTCCTGTTTTATTTCTCCTTGCAGTCCGGGCTCGATGGTGATCGGCTTCCCGATGAGCCGAACGACCTCTGGATTGGTGCCCATCCGCGCCACCAGCTCCCCAGCGAGTGCTGCACGCTCGGTCCGTCGCGATCTTTGAACGCTGACCCACACGACGACACTGACGAGCAAGCACGCCAACAGCAGAGCAAACAGCACGGTCTTGCGATGCGAGTAAGGAACGTCCTTGGAGTGCCCGCACAGCGGACACACTCCCCCTCTCTTTACCGCATCCTGAAGAGAGGTCTCCAGAATCTGGTCAACGGCTGTATTGACCTGCTCTTGGGAGGGATCGAGTTCGACTCCGCATCCGCGACAGTTCATCCGTCTTCTCCGAGTAACGATGGGGTACCCACTGTTCAGTTTCGCGGCCAGAGGGCACGATCTGCTGAATTATATGTTCGCAGAGGGTTCGGGGTCTTTTCGCAGCAGCCGCAAGTGCATAAAGAGGCTGTTGCAGCTTGGCGTACTCCGGCCGCCTTGGCTTGCTTCAGGATGGAGATGTCGGGGTCGGCGTCTTTCGCAGGATGCGCGATCTCTCCTAGCAGGAATGGCGGGAACAAAATTCCACTCTGCCCGCTCTAACGTAGTAGGAGCCGCGCATGAAGATCACTTGGGGTACGTTCTGGCTGGGTAGCCGCAAGTGGCTAAAAACTGGCTGGCTGGTTACGGCATTCTTGATTGCGGTTTATGGCGGCGTCATTCGTCCTTCGCGTGCCTTCCGTGGGATTGCGATGGAAAAAACGACTGCGTTGGCGGCAATCGAGCGCAATCGTCATTGGCTGCTTCCGCTGCCGGAGTCGGTGGATAACGCCACGCTGGCGGCAGGCATCGTTGGGGGAGTTCCGGGCGTAGTCGCACCCCGTTCAGTCCAGATGACGACCTATCTGACCAAGTCGGAAAGCTTCACCGAGCGCCAAGTGGTGCGCACATCGTCAATCGACCTCTTGGTGAAAAGTCCCGCAGAGGCAGCCGATAAAATCCGCTCCCTGACCGAGCAAGCGGGAGGGTTCTTGGTCAGGTTGCAAACCAATGGTGCGCAGGACGCCACGAGCGCTACGCTCACTATCCGAGTGCCAGTTGCACGTTTTGACGGAGTGGGAGCCGAAATCCGCAAGCTGGGCTTGCGGGTCGAAAGCGAGCAGATGGAGGCTGAGGACGTAACAAGGCAATATATCGACGAGCAAGCCCGCTTGCGTAATCTACATGCTCAGGAAGCCCAGTATTTGACCATTCTGAAGCAGGCGAAGACCGTCAAGGACACACTGGAGGTCAGCGAGAAGTTGAACGGAGTCAGGGGCGAAATCGAGCAGCAGCAAGCAGAATTCGAAACGCTCTCGAAGCAAGTGGAGACCGTTGCAATAACCGTGTCACTGCGCTCCCAAGCAGAAGCAAATGTGTTTGGACTTCAGTGGCGACCTTTATTTGAGATTAAGCTGGCGGCAATGCAAGGTCTTGAAGGTTTGGCTGATTATGCTTCCGCCATGTTCTCTTTGGTTTTCTATCTCCCGGCGATACTGCTGTGGCTGGCGACGATCCTTGCCGGAGCCGTCTTGGGCTGGAGACTGCTGCGCCTCGGGGCGCGAGTTCTGTTTACGGCGAAAACCCCTGCAAGTTCACCTGTCGTTTCATCTGAGTAGCGCCCACCGTTGGGGCACACTACGAATGACTCGCCCCCAGTCCGCGTCCCCAAAGACAGCCAAGTAACAGGATGGCTCCAACGACAAACGCTAGAACGGGAGCTTTCTTGTTCGGAACGAAGAAGAGATATGCCGAAGCAAGCCCGCAGAGCAGCGTGAACAGGGTCAGAATTATGCCGATGGGCACTTGAACCCAGCGAGGTAGCTCGATTTCGCCGACACCTTCAGTTTCGGGGCTGTCCAAGAGTGGCGCTTCTTCTGGCATTTTCGACTTCGATTACTTCCAGCAACTCACTCGTTCAGCACGCTTCTGAAAAGCGCCGGAAAGGGAATGGTTCCGAGATCGCAGAAGCAGCTTTCTGCCTTCCGGAGTTCGGGTGTAGACGAGTTGTATAGGGCCGACGAGTCTCTTCCAGCGTTGGGCAAACATCTCGGCGAATTCTTTCTTCCGTGCCAACACGTCCGGGACTGCGAAATAGTCCTCACGGAAAATTCGCCAAATCTTCCGGCGTGCGAGCAGGTACCGTGGGTTGTCGATTGGGCTCAGTATTTCCCGCAGGGCGCGAAGAAAAGTCGCTTGTTCTTTGCCCGTACCTCCCCCGATCCAGCAAAATACGGTTCCGTCGCCGTTCTTATCGGCGTACACGCGGAAATCTCCGGCGTGCTGATCAATCGCGCCCTCATACTCCAAGGCTTCGAGCACCGCACGCCCGATCTGCTTGATGCTTCTTTCCGGCGTTCCATGCCGAATGAAACGCCACAGCGCAATCAGACTCCAAGGCAAGGTCACGATTGCCGCAATCCCCAGCAACATTGCAGCGAAGCTCCAAAGGTCCTGAGTCGTCCGAACTCGACCCAACATCCGTCCAAAACTTTCGAGGATTGCGACGAAAACGTAGGCAGCTTGGATCAGAAGGGCTGCGATAGTATTTGCCAGAACGAACCCTCGTGGCAGCGACTCGTCGGGCGCTTTCAAGCCGTCAGTCATCTGCTTGACGGAGCCAGCATCAAGCGCGTCTTGCCACTGCTGACGAAGACCTTTCCGATCCAGAGCACGCTGGCAGGTCTGGGCATTGATTTGAGCGAGTTGGTCGCGGCCAAATGGAGGGTGTCCGAGTCCCAGCCGCTCGGTTCCGTTTTCGATGACTGCGGCAGTCGCGCTAACCCCGACAAATGCCGAACAGCGGCGAACCAGCAGTTCGTAGTCGTCACCCGGCCCGAACAACCCCGGCTCAGCACAGACCAAATGCCAAATGTTCGCGGTTTTCTGTGGTTGCGCTGAGTCCACTCGAATCGCCCGTCCTCTCATTTGGTTCGAGAGCATGAACGAGCCCACAAAGCTGGCGAGCACGAGCGTGTTGATGCACGGCGCATCCCAGCCTTCTCCAAGCAGGGATTTCGTTCCTACTAGCACCGTGATGCCGCCTTGCTCGAAAACGGATGTGATTAGGCGAACCGAGCCCCGGTAGTACTCCCCGCGAATCTCGATGCTGGAATAGGAAGGGTCATGAGCCAACGGAGAGACGGACAGGTCATGCGGATGGATTCCCACTGTTGCCGCAGCCTGCCTGACGGCTGGCTCCGCACTGCTGGGAATAATGACCAGTGATCCGCTCAAGACACCGAGGCGAATGTCCGGTACAGCAGCCCGCCGCAGCGACTCGAACACGGGAACGATTCCGATATCCTCGAAGATCGAGGCTTCGCCCGCCGATCTCGGCAGTTCAGCTTTTCGAATGAAATCCGTCAGGATCACGCAGCGCAGGTCATCTCCCAGAGCGCCCCCTTCCAACCTCACGATCTCCTCGACGGACTTGAGCTTTGTGACAGATGTTGTCAACAGCTTCAGGTGGTCTGAGGGGTCTCGGAGCCTCACCTTTCGCCGCTCAATAGCGCCGATTCCCAGCAACTCGTGCCGGATTGCCTTGAGGACTGGCTCGATCTCCCGTAAGTTCTCCGCGTCCGAATACAAGCAATGTGAAAGCAGCACTTCGAGCCATTGGAGTTCCAGCGCAGGAATCCGTTTGTGAGACAGACCAAGTGTGCTCAGGACGACAACCGGGATATCCTGTCCAACGGCGTTCAGATAGACGACCATGCTGGAGAGATATTCGGGGTTGTCGAGAATCTCCTCCGTGTATTGATCGGGCGCGGAAACCCACGGGTGTTTGAGGATCGCATCGTTGAATGCCACGTTCTCTCGGAGCCGCACGACGAAACGGTCAACCGAGGCACGGAACTCCGAGATCACCTTCCACTCTTCTTGAGTCGGCGTGGTGAAGTACACGTAGTCTTGATGCGGGCAGAGGTCGCCCTCCTGCACCAGTTCGGGGACGGAGACTTCGGCATCAACCGGGCCGCAAAGTTCCTCGTACCGCTGCCATTCGAAGGGCGAAACGTCGTAGGGAGGCGTAGCGGTAAGGGCAACGATTGTGGGATTTTCCAGTTGGTCGGCAACCGAGGTCAGGACTCGCCACCATTCGGCTCGAAGATGGTGTGCTTCGTCGAGCACAAGAGCCTTGAACTTCGCTTCAGTCAGACATTCAGGAAGGGGGACGTGCCCTCGGGAAACCTGATTTGCGTCTTCGCCATTGGGATGTATCTCGAAGTGGTTTTTGGAAGCGCCATTTTCCGCTGATTCCGCTGGCGTCTGTTCTTCCGGCTCGCCGGAGCAAATCGCATGCAACGCCTGATAGGTTGCGACCGTCAGAAAGGCTGGACTCCTCAAGTCTGTCGAGACCCATGCTGGTCTGCCGTTGCCCGGAGGCAGGAATAGTTCGACAAGACGGTCAACCCACTGGTCTCGGATCGTGATGGTTGGTGCCAACACCAAGGTGGGCTGGTTAACCCGCCTGATGACCTCCAGACCGAGAATCGTCTTTCCCGATCCCGGCGCAGCAACCAAATGGAACCGCTTGTTGTCGAGATAGCCGTCGAGGCGATCCAGCAGGTGAGACTGGTAGATGCGCCAACTCTTTCGGAACGCCATAACATCCCGAAGCGACTGCTGCGTGTTGGCAGACGCAAGACCCATGAACTGCGAATTATATGGCTGGAGAGAACCTGAAGCTATCTCGTCATCGCTTACGTCAGTAGTGTCCAGCAGTTGCAGATCGCACGTGGATGCCTCAGAATTCCTGCGATGAAGGCGTGGCAAATCTTTATTGTGGGCGTGACCGTGCTCGTTGCCGCTCTGCTTCTGCCTGCCTATGAATCCGTCTTGGCTGGCATGGCGGCATTTGTCATGGTCGCAGTGGTCGTGGCGGGCTTCATTTTCCGCCCACGCAAAGACATGTTCTATTTGCGCACAACTCTCGTCGTTTCCGAGCCTGATTACCCGCTCTCGGTGGAACATGACCGGATCGCCGTGCGAGTCGAACTGGCGAGATTATGGCTGTTGTTTCTGCCGACATTCGCGGCAGTCGCATTCCTCATTGTCACTTCCGCTAAGGGGACGACGTGGGATTTCAGTCTCTTAGATTGGTTCGGGGAGACAGGTTCGTATCCTGTTTATCTCGGCATTCGGACATTTCAGATCATTGTTGTCGGACTTCTTTCTACGTGGATCAGCGAGCGATGGGTGCTGCGCGATGCCGAAGCTTGTAGTGCTGATTCCGTATCCATGAAGACGGGCACTATGCTGTACAGCTTCAAGGACAGTCAAGGCGAATACTACGGCGGGGAGGGATTCCCATTTGCTTTAGTCCGCTCCCCGAAGTTGGCGAGGATCGTTTTCTACCGTGCAGCCAAACCACAGGTGAACAAGATCGCCATGGGATGCCTGTTCCATCGCCTCGTGATCGTAGGACGCGGACTGACGGACTTGGATGAGGCAACCGTCTCTGCCCACTCCACTGAAGTGCAGCCAGCATCGCAGCCCCTTTGAAACTTGCAACTCATCGAGAAAACGTTTATGAATCGCTACTCTCAATTGCCCGACAACATTCGAGGCCAGCTTCGTAGGATCGAGCCGAGTCGCGACGGAGAGCTTGTCTATTACCCGATCCGTGCAATTCTCAACTCTGGCGAAGTTCTCGACACGGTTTACATCGTTCCCGAGAAGCCGTATCTGAAGTATTGGGGCATCTATCCGGAGGGTGACCGGGGCAAACGGTGGGTTCGAATTGAGGATGTGACCGAAGTGGAAGACAGCCCAACCCGCTTGCCAGCCCGATTCGCGAACGAGATATATCGGCAAGGCGAATCGGGCATGGGCTACACGATCTTCACAGTGGTTTTTGCGGACGGACACAAGCAAGCGTGCGTGACTGGGAACGCCGTAGATTTCATCCGCTACCCACCGGGCAAGAGTCCGAGGGACGTGGTTGCCGTGGTCCCGCATGAAGGCCGGAGAGACGACTCGCTGGTCAAAGCGCCGGGGTGGTACTGGTGCCTTTACTCGGAAGCGCCGGAATAGTCACGCACCTTCTAGGGAAGACCGCCAAACTCAGGAGAATCAACGCTGGTCAAAAAGGGCTGCGCTACAGCAGCCGCTAGTAGTTTCTTTTCAGGGCCGAAATCTTCACCTGATGGAACGCGCATGAGCACAACCGAAATAACGAGGTCTGGGCGCACTCATTGCAACTTCGAGTACTCGGCTTTGGCTTGCTTCAGGATGGGGATGTCGGGGTCGGCGTCTTTCCAGAGCGCGAGGAAATCTTTGTAGGCGGCGAGCGCCCGGACGCGGGCGGCATCGGCATCCGCACCCTGCGAGGTTCTCGACTCCAAGGCATTGGCACGAGCCAGTCCCAGACGCGCCAAAGCGCCCGTCCAGCAGTTCCAGACGATGCCGCTATGGTCGAGAATCTTCTGGAACTCGGCGGCGGCAGCAGTGCCCTGTCCGGCTGCCAAGTATGTCTCTCCGCGTCCATACACCGGACGGAGGCAGGAATCGGCCAACTCGATGCGTGTCGCGGCTTGTAACGCACTGAAGGCGGAAGCCGGATTCTTTCTGTGCAGCGCCATTTGTGCCTGAATCGTTGGCAGCCAAAGCGACTGCATTTGCGTGTCCAGCGGGAGGCGTTTCCCTAAATCCTGTGCCAAGGATTCAGCTCTTGCCGTGTCGCCTGCCATGGCAAACGCAAGAGCGGCTGCGGCTCCCTGACTCGCGGGAGCCAGCTTCAAAGCTGCAGCTGCTGACTGCCTTGCTTCCGCAGCATTGCCGTAGGCGGCTTCCCGCTGAGCAGCAATCGCCAAATAGGTCGCCCCATTTTCTTTTTGGTGAGTCCGCACGGCGGAGTCCACTGCCCGTTTGGTCAGTTCCCGCGCCTTGCCCAGATGACCGCCATACGCCTCTGTGTCGGATGCCAGCGCCAGCCCAGCGTTCTCAAACTCGGGCTTGTCCAAAAACCACTGTTGCTGTTCCGCCATCGCCACGGAGTCCCCTCCGAGGAAAGCCAGAGCATAAAGATTGGTGTGTAGTGTTGAACCGTCTAATTTTCGCGCATTCGCCTCGTGAATGATCTGCCGCGTTTCGTCTAGACGCTGTAAGGCAAGGGTGTAAGTGGCGAGAAACTGGTACCAATCCAGCACATCCGGTGCAAGGCGCACGGCTTGCCTCTCGACCTCCGCGGCTTTTTCATACTGCCCCTGTGATGCGAGCACGGTGCCCAAAAGGGCGTATGACATGGCGTCCCGTGGGTAGCTATCCATCATCTCCTGATATATCTGGGCCGCTTTATCCAGTTCCTCGGTTACAACTTGGTAGTAGAAGCCTGTGACCGCCAGCTTCTCATATTCGCTGGCATGCTCCCGCAACTGGAATGCCTTCGTTAAATACTCGCGGCTCCGCACAGACTCGCCGAGATAGAGGTAGGCGGTACCCAAAAACGAGTAGCCGAATACAAAATTCGGATCAAGCTCGATGGCACGCTGAAAGTAAGGCAGGGATGCGGCAGCGCCTTTCTCGTTAAACGCCTTCTCGCCAAGGCTGTAGGCTTTCAGAGCTTCAAGCGATGCCGTAGTGGCCTGTTGGAGCGGTACATCGAACTTCTGCACCGTCGCCAGCGATTCGCCCAGTTCGCCGCGCAGCTTGGATGCCGCCTCGCCCAGCGCGTCCAGCACCTTCTCCTTGGACGCCGATGTCGCCTGCTCCTCGGCCAGCGTGTCTCCGTTCTGGCAGTTCACCGCTTTCAGCCCCAGCACATACTCGCTGCCCAGACCACCAATTGATCCTGCGATGTAAGCTCTGCTGCCCGCCCGCTGGCAAAGCTCCCGGCCTATTTCGGGCGTGAGTTTCGTGCTGGCCGGACGGGTCATCTGTTGCAAATGTTTCGCGACTTCGCTGTCGGAGAGCACATTCAGGAAAGGAGATTGCCGCAGAGAAATGCTGAGGGCCGTCTTCAGCGTGTCGTCAAATACCGCATCGCCCGTCGTGTTCGTAAAATCGGCGAGAACGATGGTATCTTTCTCGGTCAAGCGATGTGTGGTCTGGCGTGAGCGAAAGTAGAACGCTCCGCCGATTGCGGCAGCGACAAGTATTACGGCGACGGGAACCAAAGACTTCCAGAGTTTCCTGTCCTCTACGGGAACTTCGACGACCATCACGCTTGACGAAGAAGATGGAGGAGCTATAGGGGAGGAACTGGATGGTGGCGACGACGGTTGAGCAACTGGAGAGCCGCTTTCCTGTGCGACCGTTACCGTACCAGAACTCGCAGCTTTGTTTCGTCCCGTCTCGGTATCTCGCTTCAGCCGTTGCAGGTCGGCTCGCATTTCCGAAGCGTGCTGATAACGGAGTTCTCGGTCCTTCTCCAGTGCCTTGTTGATGATCCGTTCCAGTTCGGGCGGCATGTCGGGATTCAACCGCACCGCTGGCGTGGGAGCCGCATCCAGAATGGCTTTGAAGATTACTCCCGAGCTTTCCCCACGAAAGGGCAACTGTCCGGTGGCCATCTCATAGAGAACAGCTCCAAACGAGAACAAATCCGTTCGTGCATCCAATTCCTTCGCCCGTACCTGCTCCGGCGACATGTACGTCACCGTTCCCAGCGTCGTCCCCTTGCTGGTCAAGTCCGTGCTTACCGAAGCCGTTTGCGCGTTGGCCTCACCTGCCTCGGTCTCGGAAGTGGCGGTTATCTTGGCCAAACCGAAATCGAGAATCTTGGCATGGCCCCGGTCGGTGACAAAGATGTTCGCAGGCTTGATGTCGCGGTGAACGATCCGCTTGGCGTGGGCGGCGTCGAGTGCATCGGCGATCTCGATGGCGAGCGACAGAATCAGTTTGGTTTCCAGCGGACGCCCCGCAATGCGCTGCTTCAGCGTCATCCCGTCCAGAAACTCCATGACGATGAAAGTCTGACCCTCATGCCTCCCAATCTCGTAGATGGTGCAGATGTTCGGATGGTTCAGAGCGGAGGCGGCACGCGCCTCCCGGCGAAGGCGTTCCAGCGCCAGCGGGTCTTGCGCGACTTTATCGGGGAGAAATTTCAGGGCTACGAAGCGGCCTAGTTCCGTATCCTCAGCTTTATAAATGATACCCATCCCGCCGCTTCCCAGCTTCTCTAGGATTCGATAGTGCGAGATGGATTGGCTGATCATGGAATCGCAGTATGGTAGGCGGGTTGCGAGGGCCAAGTCAACGAAAGCCTTGGAGTTGGTTACCTTGCCCGTGTCCCGGAGCTACGCCGACGGCAGCGCCAGCTTTGACGGCAGTTCGGCTTCGCTGACGCAGACGGTGAACTAGGGATGCTTTTAGGAGCGGGATGCCCGGGCCTCACTTGCCAAGGGGGCTGCGATAGTGAAGCCGAGTTCCACGGCTCTTTGATGGCAAAGCCCCGATCTGTGACAACAACGATCCGAGATTGTTCGACCCACAGGATTGTCTTGCTCGCCAGACTCGCAGAGCCAACGCTCAGCATCGCCCAAATCTCACACAACACGGAACTTCGCAACCAAAAACCATATCCACCAAGCCCCGGCAACTCTTGACTAGTCCCGCGTGTGGCAAGTTTTCCCCAGCCACACACATTCCTGCCTCGTCGAACCGATGCCATCGCCGCTAACTGCTACGAAAGGCTACTACATCCACTTACGAACCATAATGGAATCAGGCGTGCTCTACCCGATACCAACAGGTTCACTCGGAGCCTTACCAGCGGCTAGTGCCAATCGTCCGCAGGTGCGCGTTCCGTGCCGAACGCTGACAAACTTTGCATTGAGGTGGGGCAAATGTCAAATTCGGCGATTAACCAAAATCGGTTCAGCGGTGTCAACTCTCCACAGACTCCGCCTGAGGATTTGCACATCCAACTTGTGGGGCGGGTTGGCAGCCCCAGCGTCACGATAAAAGCGACAGGCCAGCCGTCGCCTGCACTCGATAAAGCTGGCATTGATTCGAATCCGGTTTTCTCTTCGTGGTGGGAGCGTTGGCGAAAAGCAAGGACTCGCGTCTTCCCCCCGCGTCCATCGGCGGACATTCCTAAGAGCAGCGGAGCGACGGGCCGCGTCAGCAAATAGTTCTTTCTAGCGGTGTCCGCTGAACGAGCCTGCTATCCATTGACGTAAACCTTCGTAACTTTCCCCCCACGTCTCGGTCGCGTTCCAATAAGAACGAATTCTCGCATTGGAATCCTCACCGTGAATGTTCTGTGGTTGTGTTTCGTTATCCAACTGGGTCTCGCGTTCGGACTCGCAGGAGTAATTTGGCCGGACAAGTTCATGCCACTCTTCGGTATCTTGCTGTTCCCTTGGGAGGCAAGCTGTCGTTCGATTCGGGCCAACAGCATTGTCGCTATTGGATTGTCATTGCTACTTTTAGTCACCCGGCTCAGAGGCTATCGCTAAGAGTGCCGGGGGCTGGGGCCTCGCCCGAGGCTGGCACCGCGATCCATGCTGGTGGTGTTTTCATTAGGACACTATCGTGTCCTCCTCTTCAGGAAGGTCATTAGCATCGGTGTGCGTTAGGTGCCCATCTTGCTGGCTTACACGCACCAGTTCCGAACCACGTCGGTACACGATCTGGAGGCCGTGCTCAGGCTCCCAGTCACAGTTTGCGCCAATCAAAAGGTAGATCGCGCAGTCCCGCCGATGCCGACGAGAGATGTATATTGCGCAGGGTTGCAGATGCTCCCAAACTGCTTGTTCCGATTCGATGTGACAACCAAGGTCGTCTTCGCTTACCTGTTCCGCCGTTTGTTGGTAGTTCGCGAAAACGTATCCGCTAATGGCGAGCCGATCAACGCGCCCCATCCTCAGGAACGAGGAGATGGCATCCTCGATTTCATTCTGATCGCTTTCTTTCAGTCCCTCGATGGTGACCGAGAGCTTCTGCCCATCAAAGAACGGAATCGGCAGTGGCTCAGATACGAGCCATTCCGGGATATGCGGGTCACGGTGGAGTAGGCCGAGTACTGGGATATGGAGGTTTGGCCGTTCGTCTCTTGCTTCCGACGATGGAGCGGCTGGCTCTACCCAGCCGTCGTCCGGCACGTCTCTGCCAATCAATTTTGCGAACTTAGGATCAATCCATACCGACTTTACTTTGGGCGGTTCCACTTTGGCTTCTCCTGCGATTAGGTATCGTACTCGCCGCTATCCCACGGTTCGTGAAAAGCCATATAGTCTCCGGGTTGCACTTCAATCCACCAACCGTCCTCTTCGTCTTCCGGCGCACGGGGCACTAGTCCGAACATAGTGCCGAAGCGTTCTATTGCAAAGGGCTGCACCACGATGCGGCCATAGTCAATTGGTCCAAGTTCTGCCATTCGCTCTTCGAGCAGTCGGCGAGCCCGGTCGTGCTCCAACTCGGATCGTGGGCCAAGGTCGTCTATTCGCGCTTCCTTCAGTTTGCCGTCGCGCTCGAAAACATAGACCGCTAGAAACTCCCGCCCGATCTCCTCGCCCAAAGCCGGAATGAATGGTGTCGTCACGAACACTTGGAATCCATCCTTCGTGCGCCCGACTCGATTGGCATAGTAATCATCGTGGTCAATCGCGATGTGGCTCGGCGGTTCGGTGGGCATGGCACAGCAAGTATACTGCTCGGTTTTGCCGTATACGGTGTTTTCAAACTCGTGCGCAACCACGGGAAATCAGAGTCCTCTCGTCGGATTCCTCACGTTTGAGAATCAAGGTTGCGTGGAATTTGAGCGGCTTATTCTTGGAAAGTAACCGCAGCAAAGCGGCAACAATTCTGAACCCCATCGCAGTTTCACCAACTACTCAAGATTGCCCGCCGTCGAAGAGTAGATTAACCTTGGGAACGAAAGGTAGGAGGAATGGCGGAAAACAAAACCCAGCCCACCAAATCAAGCGTGGCGGCGTTTATTGATGCCCTCGAGGGTCCGACCAGACGCGCAGACGCCACGGCGCTCGTCAAGTTGATGCAAAGCGCGACTGGGGAAAAGCCGCAGATGTGGGGGCCATCCATCATAGGTTTCGGCAGCTACCACTACAGGTACGACAGCGGGCGTGAGGGCGATATGCCGCTTGTAGGCTTTTCGCCGCGTAAGGCTGCTACTGTTCTGTACAACGTGACCGCATCCAGCGACTCCACGGCGCTCCTCGCAAACCTTGGCAACCACACGACGGGCAAGGGCTGCCTCTACATCAAGAAGCTCGCTGACGTGGATCAAAAGGTGTTGGAGACCATGGTCATCAAGTCCGTAGCCGCCATGCGGGCACGGTACTCTAAAAAGGCGTAGTTGGTGCTATCGCCTGTTTATGTCAGTTATCAAAAAAATCAAAAGCCCGCTAGTCTGGCAAGGCTCGCCAATATTGCCGGTTCGCGGTTCGAAGAATCGGACTTAGTGTTCCAGCGTGTAGTTAACCTTAATTTCAGTACTTATCTCGACCGCTTCACCTTTCAAGAGATACGGCTTGTAACGCCATCGGCTCACCGCTTTGACGGAGGGAGGAATTAGCTCCGGTGGCCCCGAAACTGCCCGCAGGTTCTTGATATCGCCTTCCTTCGAAATGTCGGCGCACAAAACGACGGTGCCTTCGATGTGGGCTTTCCGCGCAGCCTTTGGATAGGAAGGGGTCACTTTGTAAATCAACAGGTCTTGCGTGATCTTGCGATCCGCACGGACGGCTCCGCGCGGTGCTGCATCGCTCTCGCACAGCGACTTCTCACCATCCGCTAAACTTGCCGGACCAACATTAGCTAAAGATCCTTGCTGCGCGACGCCGCTGCTTGCCGTCAGGCCCACAAAAATTGCGACAAGAGCCGCCACAAGAGCCCGCATGAGACGCGAGTATAGCAGAGCGGCAGATGGTCCTCATCTCCGCTCGCGCGGAAACTCAGAGTGCGGGCGAGTCCGAAAAAGCGGAACTCGCGAAGGGCTACACGCGATTGGAAGAATAGGCGAAATTGCCTTTCCCAGTCAGCCGAGCCGGGCGGCGTCACGCTCGAACTGAGGAATACCGGGCCTAAAGATGCGGTGCTTAAGGCATCATGCTGGCCAACGGTGCGCGGCAGTACCCAACAGCCATGACCTTGGTGTTGACGGACGCAGAAAGCAAGGAGCATCACGCTGAATTAGCCGAACCTGCTGGGGTGATTGGTGGTCGGCTTGACCTCTTCATCGTTCCACTGCCAAGCGGTGCATCCCTCAAGCTTCCAGTTCGCATTTCCAAGTGCTTATGGTACGCATCCGGGCAACTCGAAGACTTCAGACCTGACCCGACAAAGCGCTACACGGTACAAGCACAGTTCACCGGAAAGGGCGTCAACCAAGCTGAAGCGAACCTCGACATGAAGGGGATAGCACTCATGCCGTACTGGACGGGGATACTGGTCTCAAACACTGTCGCGACCGCGCCAAAGTAGCGCATATTCTGTAACTGTCGAAACGTCGCGATTACACTAATTATGGGGTTCTGCGGTTAAGCCTGACAGGGTTCGTTCAGAGCAGTGGCTCCGTTGCAGAAACTACCTTCCGCAACTGTGCGAGCCATATCGTGCGTAGTCCACAGGCAACATCTCTTTCAACGTGTGACACGATCTCGAAGCCATGGTCATGTAAGAGTTCGCGGTATTCCTTGGTATCCAAACTCCCATGGTATAGAGGCTCACCTCGGTATTCGCCGATGGCTTCCCCATGAGACGTGCCGCTGGTGAACAACAACCCGGCGTTCGGGGCTGAATGCTCTCGAAACAGAGGAATCATTCGGCGCTGATCCTCCGGGCAAAGGTGGAAGAAACTGTCCCATGCGATGACGCCATCAAATCGCCTGTTCAGGTGAAGCCCACGCATGTCCGCAACGTTCCAGTGCTGCATCGGAAATCGAGATTTGCAGATGTCAATCAGCGATGGCGACGAGTCCGCACCGGTGACTTCACAGCCCTGCTCGATAAAGAAACGGGCGATTGGCTCGCCTGAGCCACATCCAATATCGAGTATTGATCCTCGCGGCGGTATCAGGCTGAGGAATCGGTCGAGCCAAGGCTTCTCGAAAAGGCAACGTTCCCGGTCTTTATCCCAATCCGTGGCATGTCGTTCATAAAGATCAATGATCTTGAACGCTTCGGAACTCATCGGACTATGCTAGCCGAAAGAAACGACGTTGTTGGTGAAAAATCCCGACATCGCTCATTGACCTCGGTCAAAACGTGAAATCGCCTGTTCTCGACAGTGGACAGTGTGCTAGTTTGAAGTTCATGGTGTGCTAGGTGCCGCGTGAAGGCATTTCTCGAATCATTGTCCTTTAGCTCGGGAGCCGTTTTTATAGCAATCCTTTCAGCGGGCGTCGTTTGGCTATTGTGCTTCGCGTGCCCGCCATCTTTGCGCAAAGTTTGGGTTGTCATCGTGCCCTTGGCTCTCACGAACTGTCTCTACTGGTCCGTGGCATGGCTCGAAGCCGATGGGGATGAATATCACCGGGCGCTCGTAATGTCTGACTACCGCATGTGGGCGCCCCTATTCATTGTTGCGTGGTTTCTAGCCGGGGCTATTCTGTCAGTCGCTGTCGTTCGCATATTTTTTGGCCAAAAAGCCGGGAAAGCCGCGACTAAAAGAGCAAAGGAGACATAACTGTTGCGAAATCGCGATTTCACCAACTACGTCCCAGTTCGGGTCATTTGGTGTTAACGCCTGTTAGCGACAGTTGCGGCAATCGCGCTAATATCTATATGTGCAGCGAGCCACCAAGCTTCGGCTTTTGGATTTTGTCGCACCAGTCTTTCTAGGTATCGGTTTCATCGTCAAAATGGTCTACAACCTCGCCTTTGCGTGGTGGCTGGACCCTTTGCTTCGACGGAAAGCGAATCGCTCGCTGCTGGATGAGACCACGGCAAACCTGTATTTCCTCGTCTCACAGCCGCACGCAGATGTCCGGTCAATCTCGGCGCGCCAGTCCGCATGGCCCACAGTAAAAATTTCGTGGGAAAATCTACTGTTCACCGTTGTGCGATGGTGCAGAGATACAAACATCTCCGTCGCGCCGCGCCATGCCCCACGAGAATCCTATGAGCTTGGTCCGGTTGTCGCTGCATTGGAGTGCAGACACTTCTCGGAGCGAGACGTGGTCAACGATCTATCAGATGCGGCAAACCTCTTGCGCCCGCGCCTACAAGCTCTGAACGCAGCGTTCTCAGAACAGAAATTTCCGCAGATCAAGGAAAGACTGTAGCCACGACGGGCCGATGCCTACCGGCTGGTGAAAAATCTCAATTTCACTCATTGACTGGACGTGATGGCTCAGCAATCCTTTTGCAGGCTTCAAGAAATCGCGCTTTGTAAAGCTCCTCGGCACGTGCAATCTCTGCATCCTTCGCTTCCAGTGCGGAGGGAGCCCACAGCTTCCGAACCTCTCCGACAGGAAGGTCGTCAGTTTCGCTTTCAATTGCGATGACGAGTGTTCGGTCTTCTTCATCGGTGATAGCGTCGGTGTGCGCCAGTGGGCAGAGTTCTCTTACAGCCTCCAGAAGCGTGGTTCGACCATCCAGAACCGCTGCGGCAATTTCCTTGGTTCTCCGCCGCTCCCACTCCGAGGCGCGTCTATCCATCAGCGAAGTATATGCTGGCAGGCATCTCCAGACGCGACTTGGACGGTGGTTGATGTAATATCGCCATTTCACTCATTTACCTCGGGACGGGGGTTCTGAGTGTAAACGCCTGCTTACAACAGTGATCTTGAAGCCAAGTGCGCTAAGCCGTAGAGTGTACTGCACATGACTAGCCGACCGACTTGTGTCTCGCTCGGACCTTACGATCCCTTCAAGCGCGTCCCTGTGCTGTCATTTCAGGATGGAAAAGTCACATTTATCCCCGGGCGGGGCAGCCCGGAGTTTTCAACGGTACAAACTCAGTTCCCGTCAGGAGCACGCTTAGAAAACAGGATCGAAATGGGCGACTTGTACGTCACGGGTGACCATAGCTTGCACCTCAGTAGTTCGTTATGGGTAGTACGTCCCGATGGAACTAGGGAATTGCTGGCGCAGGGCTACACCATCTACATTCATCGTAGAGCAGCAGTCAGAAATCTGGAGCGTGCCGGAATACCGTTCAAGGTCGTGAGTTTCTATCAAGAGCCAAACGGAAATGTAGTAGAAAACGAGATAAAGATCACGCGCTCGCCGCTGAGGTCCGCATCGGTTATCGCCCTCGGCACGTCAAGCATTTGGCTAGGTTCGCTCACGGCACTTCTTACGCACGACCTTCGCTATGTAATTTCTATAGGAGTAGCGGGCCTCTGCGCTCTCGCAATCGCTATCACGAAAAGCGGTTCTTCCAAGCGTTCGGGATTTCTCAAAGTCGTCTCGATAATACCGAGCTATGCCGGTGGCTACGCGCTTGCCGTCGTTGTGATTCGACATATGTTTCGATAGTTGGCGATAAATCGCGATATCACCAACTACGGCCCGTCCGGGTCATTTGGCGCTATCGCCTGATAACGACAGTTACGGTCGTAAGTGGCACGTTCATCGAAGCAATGGTCCACTTTTATAGGATGATCATCAGGTTTCCAGTCGTTCTTTGTGTCATTGCCGCATCCTCACATTTTTGGTTGTGGGCAAAATTGCGGAAGTTCAAAGTTCGGACCACATCACCCGCATCCCGTGCTCACCTCTCTGTTGAAACGAGACAGGAGAAGATTCGAGTAGCAAGTTGGATCGCGCTTGGCATAGCGTGGTGGTTTGTAGTCGGGTCCATTGTCCTTCTCTGGCTGGAAAACACCCGACAGTAGAGACTCCCTATCGAAAGGCGCTATCACTGGTCGGAGGAATGTCGATGTCGAGGGTGCTCGGGACGGGATTGCTGATGTGGAGAGTGCTCGGGACGGGATTGTTTCTGATTCCTGTGGCCGTACACTGCTGGGTCATGAAGAAGACGTGGCCCTCATACAAAGGGTCGTCCGCCGTGTTGAGCACTATCAGGCTGGCCTTAGCAATGGGATGTGGAATTGCTGTTTTATGGGGAGTGATGACCACGATAGGCCTAATCGCAATCATGCTTTTGTTTGCTTTGTCCTTCTTGGTTCCGGCGATCCGCCCAAAGCTCAAGGGATAGCGAGCACGGTCAAACTGTTGCAAAATCCCCATTACACTCACAACCCGGCCGCGTGGGGCTTCTGAATGAAATCTGTTCACGGCAGTTGACTAGCAATTCCGTCGCACCTCGAAGATCAGGGGTAGGGCCACTCCGCCTTCCCGCGCGGTAGTTCCAAGCCACCGTGCTGCCGCAATAAGTCTTCAATGCGCTCGTATCCCCTTATCCGAGCCCAGTACAGGGGCGTGCAGCCGTTGAGGTCTGCTGCGTTAACGTTGGCTCCGTTCTCGATCAACAAACGGACAGCGTCCTCACGGCCGCAAGAGGCTGCCACGCTCAGTGCGGTATAACCGCCAGCTGTTCTCGCGTTCACGTCGGCTTTGGCGGCGAGAAGTATCCCGATTTCTTCGATTCGACCACTCCCCGCAGCCTCATACAAGGGCGTGCGTCCGATTCCGTCTCGGACATCTACGTTGGCTTTATTCGACAGTAGCAGCTGCGTAATGTCCTTGTGGCCATATGACGCAGCATAGTGCAGCGGGGTGGTGCCTTTGCCGGTCTGCGAATTCACATCGGCGTTCTTGGCTAGCAGCAACTCTGCGATTTCCATGTGACCATAAGACGCTGCGTAATGGAGAGCGGTAAAGCCTTCGCTGTTCTTGCTGAATACTAGGTTCGGATTGCGGTTGAGCAACAGCCGGACCTTCGCCAAATCGCCGTTGCCTGCCGCTCGAAGAATTTCGCTGACGTCCGCATCAGTCTTGTGACAAGCAGCGAGACTGATGAGGGCCGCGCCAAGTATCAAGACGGAGACACGATGACGAGGCGGGAAGTGGCAGAGTAGCAGCTTCATACGCCCAAGTATTCTATGCCTTAAAAGCGCCGCGCGACTGTGAGTAGGGGTCACTGGTTCGATGGTTGACGATAATGTATGGTCCGCCGCCGGACTGCAAGAGGTTTGAAGATGAATCGAAAAGACGGTCCGCGTAAATGTATCCGGCCTCTAAGTGGAGAATTCTCTCCGGGCACTCGATGATGATACGCACGCGCCGG